>Ga0208694_1001389_pt1 | contig 29804 bp, 27 predicted proteins | sample AD_UKC078_MetaG_FD_184442 | JGI IMG/M metagenome (GOLD analysis project Ga0208694, IMG submission 184442) | Active sludge microbial communities of municipal wastewater-treating anaerobic digesters from USA - AD_UKC078_MetaG (SPAdes) (version 2) | ecosystem: Engineered > Bioreactor > Anaerobic >...
AGTACCTATGGCGGAACCAGAATGGCTTATTCATTAATTGGGCTTATTGCTATTTTTATTGGCTTTTGTATTGCCTTTGGGCTAATAAATGATTTTTTGGGCTGGGTGCTCGGTCCATTACTGCGCTATCAGTAGAGTTAGATATATTTTGGGCCTTTAGCTCAGCTGGCTAGAGCGTCTGCTTTGCAAGCAGGAGGTCGAGGGTTCGAGTCCCTTAAGGTCCACCATTAAACATCTCTCCTGAGCGGAGGGATTTTTGTTTTTCGAGAAAGTGGCTTGTTTACTGTATAAGTTAGCGGTTTTGTGGAGGTTGGCGTGGTTCGAACTTTTGGGAGACCATTTGGTCGGTTTGAAGTGAGTTTGAAAATTTCTTGGCCTAGATTAGAGATAAAAGACCATATGGTTCGTTTCGAATAATTGAAAAATTATCATATTTTGATATATTTAGTATAAGAAATAAATTCACAATAAATATATGAAAAAAGTAGTAAAATATTCTGGATTTGCAGTCTTGGGAATAGCCATTATACTTTTGGTTTTAATTAAGTTTTCTGCTGTGGAGACGAATTTTAAATGCTCGGGTGAAATTACAAAAAATAACATCTCCCAAGGGCAAAGCATTGTATATATTAAACTTACAGAATATAGACCATGGGTAGGTCTCTGGAGTAACTCTGATGGTAGTATTGATCTGGAAATCCCCAATGGCTGGTTTGATTATTTTGAACAGATTGAAAAAAATGGTGATCATTATTTAATTTACAAGGCTTATCCAGAGAAAACCTTTCAGGGTATATTTTCATTATTGAGCAAAACAATCGCAATCAATACTCCGCAAGGAGTTTTTGAGGGAAGTTGTTCTTCTAATTAATTTTTAGAAAATTATGCTGTAATAACAAGTCTATGGTTGATTTATTTTTGTTGCACAACCGGTTGAATCTTTTCAAATCTAGAATATCAAAAATCAATGATCCGTTTATAGTATTTTCCGTTTTTGTGGATGATGTTTGATGGTTATTTGGTTGAACTATAAAATAAAAATAGAGATCAAGATAAGGTAAACTGGTTTATCGAAAATCAGGATGGAAAAAGTAATCTATTGTATAAATATTACAAATTAACATTAAATAAACCACCAGATCAATTACCACCAATTATTGATGCGCGCCCACAAAAGGGTGGATCTAAAATTGAAGTTGACCCGCAAAATCTTGTGGAAACAGTTTTGTCTTATATTTACTAAATTCGTTGCAATCTTTTTCACGGCACTTTTGATATTGCCAATGGAGATGATCATAGCTTTGTTGATATTGGAAGACAGTTTATGGAAAATTTTCTGAATCCTTGACTTGAAGATGAGATTGATTGGAATGATGCAATAGTATATCCACAAACTCCTTAACCATCATAAAATTATCCTTCAACCAGATATACCACCCCAGAAACTGCTCATTCAAAAGTCTCCACCAGACCCGAGACCAGACCTCCTCCGCTTCCGAGTCTAAAAGGCTTGAAACTTGCTTGAAATCAGACTTTTCTGCTTCTGGTTCATGTGCTAAATATTCATCGACAGTCATCCTATTCTTTGCCAACCTTTTGGTTTCCGGTTCGAATCGTGTGCAATACGCCCACCATATTGAATTAATTGCCTTACTCGGGGTTTCGCCCCTTGCTTTCGCCGCTTCGTTTTTCACCGTCGCAATTTTTCGTATTTCGCTTTGCGAAATGCGTCATCAAAAGAAAAGGGTTGTGTTTGCCCTGCCCATCGGTGCGCACACAACATCAAACTCCCTTGTAAAAATCAATACAGAATTTGTAATTACTAATGGAATTGAAAGATCTGCCGAAAGACTTGCAGAGTATAAACGATTATGTAAATTCAAATTAGAGAAAATCTTTTGCCGACGACCAAAGAGAGATCAGTAAATATATCAAATTCGTTCGAGAAATTTTTGATGATTACGGTCAATTAGACATTTATTTTAACTTGACGAGAAATTATTTTAAGGACACGGTTATTTTGAAACAAAACAAGGACGAGATCAACTCCAGCGCCAAAAGATATTAAAAGGGCGGTAGGACTGAATTATCAAATGCCGAATTAAGGTGCCATCATTACAACATTAAAAAAGGAAACAGAAGTTAGAATTTTTAAAAAGTGAAGAAGAAAAAAGAACGATTTGCGGTCTCGTTTTTTTCTATCCTTTACCCCCTTGATTTTCTCGGATCGTTTCCGTAGGAATTTCTCCAGCCGATAGTCCCGTCTAGGTTTTGGACAAGAAGTTCAAGGTGTTGATTTTGTGCTATTTCTTTCGCACGTTCAACCGCTTCTGCCTTGGTGTCGCAAATGGCCGAGGCCTTTTGATTGCCAACAATCTTAACTTTCCAATCCTTGCCGTTAGGGCTAACGAATATTTGATTTATCATATTGTTTAGATTATTAACCGCCCCCGTTTATTAAATTGTCTAAATCTGTTAAAATAAACTCGTAGTTATTATAGGCCTAATTGAAATGCCCCAGGGGGCGAAAAAAGACATTTCTGATGGGGAGAGGTTATTGCCGCAAACAATCGCCACTCTCTATTTATTTTAGTCCTTTTGTAGTATTTGTCAAACTTATTAACATATCTATTGACAAATAATTTTACAATGATTATACTGGAAATAACAATATGCTTGGCAAATTTATTTTAGAACAACGTAAAAAGCACAATTTAACGCAGGATTTTTTAGCGTCTAAAATTGGCGTTTCGCGTCCTACCTATATTCAAATAGAGCAGGGCGAGCGTGACCTAACCATAACCGAAGCAAAAATATTATCGGATATTTTTGGTATTGTTTTTGATGATTTTGTTCAGGGCAAGGACACTGCTGCTAAGGTAGAAATTAAAAAGAGCATTAAAAAAATAAGAGAAGAAAAGCAAGAAATGAGAATAAGCGTTCCGCAAAAAAATCTAGAAAAATTTAAGGAGGTTCTACTTTATGTTTTATCTGAAGTCGGTGGCAAGCCGAATGTTGGCGAAGCAGTAATCTATAAATTGCTTTATTTTATTGATTTTGATTTTTACGAAAAATTTGAGGAGCAATTAGTTGGTGCGACATATATTAAAAATCACTATGGGCCTACGCCGGTTGAGTTTAAAACTATTGTCGATGATATGATTAAAAATGGCGAAGTTGTGAAAGTTGAAGGAAAATATTTTAATTATCTACAAAGAAAATATCTGCCAATTCGCGAACCAGACTTAACTAAATTAAAAGACGCACGCGAATTGCGTCATATCGACGAAGTATTAGCCAGATTGGGCGATAAAAATGCCAAAGAATTAAGTGAATACTCTCACGAGGATACTCCTTGGCTCGTCGCAAAAGAAAATCAGCCGCTTGATTACGAGGCCGTGTTCTACCGCACTCCTAAAACTTCCGTGAGAAACTATGACGAGCAAGATTAATTATGGCGAAACGCCTGAATTTCAAAAAGACTTCAAAAAATTGCTCAAAAAGTTCAAATCACTTGAAGATGATTTTGAGTTAGCAAAAGTTGCGGCGATTGAACTTTTTCATATACAAAAAGTAAACAATTTAAGCACTTTTCCTGTTCAAGGTCTTTGCACGGAAAAAATACAAATTTGTAAAATTAAAAAATTTGCCTGCAAAGCGTTAAAGGGGCGAGGTTCAAAAAGCGGAATACGAGTTATTTATGCTTTTCATTGCGAAAATTATAAGGTAGATTTTATTGAGATATATTTTAAGGGTGAGAAAGAAAACGAAGACAGGGATAGAATTAGGGAGTATTTAAAACATTATTTAACCGAGTGATCTACATCATCTTTACCTTTAACCGACTTTGGTTTGGGAGCTTCAAACCATGCCGGTGAACTGTATAATAAGTTCTTAATTGCTGTATATTTTTATCAATAATCGCGAAGTTAACCGTTTTTATCGATTCAAACTTCGGGACATCGCTCCTGCTATTTATCTATAGCCATTTTAGACTCATTAGTGCCAAAATCAATATTTGTGGCAGGTTATTTTTGGCGGATTATCGTTGCTAAAACAGATGAATATACAGATCTTAAACTGAAAATGGAGTACCAAATTTCTCTATATAAAGACAATGTTATTAATTATCAAGGGGTATCTGCCATAAATAGCACTGCTGGTTTTTAGTAGTTATTAATTTTCCTATTTTCTTAGAATTCTGTTTTTTTATGTTTTGATGCTGGATAAAGGTTTATGGTCTTGTAATTTTATAATTTCTGGCTATAATCTAAGATAGATTTTAATAATTTTTTATGTCTATGCAATCTAAAGTATCATTGGAGAAAGAAATTATAGCGGGCTGGGGTCGTAAGCTAGGATTTTTAATTGATGCTTTAAACATTACCCAATCAGCCAAAGATTTACTAGTAGAAATAGTTTCCATGATGGAGCCGGAAGAAATGATTAAGTTGGCGGCTGTATTGGAAGAAAAACTAGCCTCAGAACAGTCAGCTATCTTAGAAATAGAATTACAGAATAAGTTGGATGCTATGGCGATGAAATACGCCGCTGAAGCGGAGGCAATTGATCAAAATAGCTTGAATGAAATCAGGGAATTAATAAAGGAAAAAGCGTTAAGTGATATTCGTCAGACTATAAAATAATTTTATGAGCAATAACTTTGAAAATAGCCAGTCAGCGTCACAGCAGCTAGGTATGCCCGAGCCACTTAAATTAGATAGTAATATTATCAACGGAGAAGGTGGGGCTGATGTTGATGAGGCGCTTATGGCCAAACAGAAAGAGGATGCTTTAAAAGATATATTTTTACAAAAAGAGATTGAGGTTAAGGCCAGACAAGACAATGGGGAAAGTCCATCAAATTATACTAAATATAAATTAGCAATTTTTGATCAGTTATTAAAAAATAAGTCGGTTGATTTTCCTAGGGTGGTTCGTCAATTGCGAGGCCCAAATAATCCTGATACTTTTGATCTGGGCTCTTGTTATAGTGCTTTTGAAACGGTTAGATTTTATTCTAATAATGCTCAGGAATTACATGATGGCTATCAGATAAAAAATTCTATGGAATTATCTGATGATCCAGCTCAATATGTTGAACAGGTTAGTCAACTTTTTGATAAAATTAGTACACAAAAACAGGCAATGATGCAACGTAATAATCAGTTGGGCATACCAAGCTCTAAATATGATTATTATCGTTTAGCTATTTTAGAGAATCTCTTTAAAAATAATAGGGTAGAAATGTCTCGTCTAGGTCGGGAGCTACAGGAGGAAGAGGGCGATGATTTCGACCCAGAAGCTTTTCAGGACGCTTATTTAATATTAGACAGAGAAAATAAACTTAAAACTCAACAAGTGCAGAAGCAGAATGAAGAAAAAGAAGAAGTATTAGAAAAACAACCGACAGAACCTGTCTCTCCTGAAATACCGGCTGAGTTAAATAATGCCATAATTTCAGAAATTCCCGAAGAGCCAAATAATAAATATCCGGATAAAAAAATAAAAGCTAAAATTATTGGCGCTGCTGTTTATAAAACCATTGCTTCTATTGTTGGTCTTAAATCAGTTGTTGATTGGTTGGGGGCTGGTTTAGGTTCTTTGGGTTTAAAAATTGGCCAGCGGACCGATGTTTATAAATATTTTGATCAAAAGAAAGAGACAGCCCAAGATCGAGGTGACATTAATAATGCTCTAGAAAAATTGATTGAAGCTGCAGCTGCTCGGCATGATTTTAAACAGGCTATTTATCAAGATGAAAGGTATATAAAATTAGTAGCCGAGACTAATCAGTTGCTAGAAGGTTATAAACAAACTGAAGATGTTGAAGCTAGGGCAATTTTGGCTGACAAGATGAAGCAAAATCAGGAGGAAAAAAAGAAAATAGCTCAAGAATATGCGATGGTGGCCAATCAGGCTGAAAAGGATCAGGAATTAAAGAATTTAGCTATTGAATATAATAATTTAATTGATAATGCCCGTTCAACTGCTTATTATGATTTACCGGTTCAGCAACGTCAGCAAATTGACGCTAATTGGGACCATCTGTCAGAGGCTGAGCGCAGCCTTTATACTCTGCCGGAAGCAGATAAACGAACCATGAAGATTCGACTGGGGCAAGTGCTAATTAATAATTTAGAAAAAAATGATGCCCTGGCTGATCAACGTCGTAGGTCGGCTCAAGATATTTTGCGTGATTATGTCCATGGCAAGGTGGAGGCCTCGGCCTTAATTAAAGATAGTCTTAATACTGCCCTCACTCTTACTGGAGCTGGAGCCTTGCGTGGTTTTACTTATTGGACAATGGCGATGGTGGAACGTTCTAAGTCTAAAAATCGTGAATTTAGAAAAGAATATTCTTGGAATCAGGTAGGTGAAAAAATTTCTAGTAGCCGGCGGCTGTTTGATTTATTTGTCACTTCCATGAAAGAGACTTATTACGGTTTAAGCGGGCGTAGATTTGTTCAGAAATATACTGTTGACAAACAAGGCAAATTAAAACGATACTCCGACAAAATTCAAATGAAAGGATTACCAGCGACAGCACTAAGAGCTCAGTCTTTAGGTGAAATTACTCGTTTATTTGGTATTGGCACTCAGACTATGGCGGCTATTGTTACTGAGGGGATGAGTCTGCAAGGATCATTGGAAAATATAGCTGACACGTTTAAGGGTGATGCTCTTGGAAATATGGCTAATAATTGGTATCAAAACTTTCGCATTGATCAACGAATAGCTAAATCATTAAAAATTCTGCAAGATAAGGGAGATCACGGGGGTGGACAGATGGTAACTGAAAAAACAACGGCAGTTGGTACAACCCCGGAAAAACCAGATACTCAAGATATTGACCTTAAACATCTAGAAAATTTAGATACTATAAAGATTGCCCAGTTAGCTGAGCAGGGCCATCGGGTTGTTAAGGGTGGATCAGTGTCAGAAGCCTTGGGACGGTCGGTTAGCGGTCGGGAGGATATGCTGCTTATTACTTTTAATAACAAGGGTGAGCCTATTATTTATGATGGTTATAATCCTAATGTTATTGCCCCGGACGCTAGAGTACTTGATTATGGCGGCCGTTTAGTAGCGATCGATAATGATTCTAGCCACCTTCATTTTTATGAGCAACATTATTTTGATGATTTATCTAAACAAATTGATATAAATTTAAAACAAGAAAATATTGGCGAACAAGTTGTGTTGAGTACTCTGGCACCTCAAGGACCGAAGATCGAAGAAGTCGTATCTGATTCAACCATCGTTCATAATATGCCAGATAGCGCTAGTCTTGGTAAATATTCTGATCATCCATATTTTAATTTAACCACTAAGGGGAAAATTGATTATGATGATTTAGTGCATGGCAATAGTGATCTTTATCGCCAATTTGTTATGTTTAATCGGCCTGGCGGAGCTTGGAGTACTAATGCCGGCCAAGATTTGCTTAGCGATATTGACCGTATTTATCATAATGAAGACTTGTCGGTGGCTGATAGAATAAAGATACTGGAAGGAATTAAAGAGGTGATGGTTAAACCTGATTTAGTGAGTCATGTTAATGATTCTGAGACTAAAGATCTCCTTAGCAGAACATACCAGCATTATGCTGATTCTATTGATCATTCTATTGAATTATTAAAACATCCCGACGGTCAACCAATACCCGAAGAGTGGAATGGCGGGTTAGATGAATTTATTAAGTGGCGTGATGCTCATCGGCCGACTGGTAATTAACTAGATGTGTTGGCCTTATGGCCATAACCGTACAACTAGTTTTTTTGGCTTGAAAAATAGATTTAGTTGTTGTATATTGCCTTATATCGCCCCTATAGTTTAATGGATAAAACATAAGCTTCCGGAGCTTGCGATGGGGGTTCGATTCCCTCTAGGGGCGCTTATGAAAATTAGACTCACGGCTAATAATTTACCGATGACTATTCCGCAATTAATGCGTCAGGCAGGTTATGTTTATCTGCCTGGCCGTGGTGGTGATGACAGTTATATTAGAGTTATGGGACGTTCGCCTTATCCTAGATTTCATGTTTATATTCAGGAGAGGGACAACCAGCTGATTATTAATTTACATTTAGATCAAAAACAGCCGGGCTACGGCGTATCGACCCGCCATAACGGAGAATATGAGGGGCCGGTAGTGGAGACCGAAGCACGGCGTTTAATACAATTAATTTCTCATGCCTAATCCTAGTGATGACATTAAAGCCCGGCTAAATATTGTTGATGTAATCGGGGAATATATAAAGCTCCAGCCAGCGGGCAGTAATTTTAAGGCCAAGTGTCCATTTCACCAAGAAAAGACGCCATCTTTGATGGTGTCGCCGGATAAACAAATTTGGCATTGTTTTGGTTGCGGCCGAGGTGGAGATATTTTTGCTTTTATCATGGAAATGGAAGGATTAGGTTTTCCTGAGGCTTTGCGATTATTGGCCTCTAAGGCGGGAGTAGAATTAAAAAATTATCAAGGGCAAGATAATTCGCGACGTAATCGTTTATTAGATCTTCTAGGAGCAGCAGCGACTTTTTATCATGAGCAGTTATTAAAAGATAATCCTTTAGCTAAATCAGCCCATCATTATTTAACAGCGGAGCGAGGTTTGTCACCGGACATAATTAATGAGTGGCAATTAGGCTGGTCGCCTAATGAGTGGCAGTCTCTAGAACAATCCATGAAACGTTTAGGCTATACCAATAATGAAATGTTGCTCGCTGGTCTTATTAATCAAACATCTGAAGGGCAACGATTTTATGACCGTTTTCGGGGACGGATTATGTTTCCCTGGCATGATGTCAGTGGCAATATTATAGGATTTTCAGCTCGTATTTTGCCTCAGCTAGATGATGGTCAGGCCGGTAAATATATTAATAGCCCACAAACTATGCTTTATGATAAAAGCCGCCATATTTTTGGTTTATGGTTAGCTAGGGGCGCTATTAAAGAAGCGCAAGAGGCGGTTATTGTTGAGGGTCAAATGGACTGTCTTACGGCACATCAATATGGTTTTAAAAATGTAGTCGCCACTTCCGGCACCGCCCTGACCGAAGAGCACTTAAAATTATTAAAACGTTATACTAGTAATATAGTTTTAGCTTTTGATATGGATCAGGCGGGCGTGCTGGCGGCCGATAGGGCTATTGCCCTTGGCGGTCAGGCCAATCTTAATATTAGAGTGCTTCATCTGCCAAACGGTAAAGATCCAGATGAATTTATTCGGCACCATGCTACCGACTGGCCAGAGGTAGTAAGCCAGGCTCGGTCCATTATGGATTATTATTATGAGCTTTTAAAGCCTCGGCTTTTAAGTGAGAAGATAGAAGAACGCAAGACAGCTACGGCTCGTTTTTTAAAGATGATTAGCCAATTAGCTAGTGTTGTGGAGCGTGATTATTGGTTAAAAGAATTAGCTAAAACTTTGCACTTGGAAGTGCAGTTATTATATGATGATTTAGCTAAACTGGAAAAACCCCAGAGTCCATTGGCCAGCGATGCCCCAATGAATTCCATGTCACAAATTAAACCGGCGGATTTACTTTTGGCCTGGCTGATTAAATTTCCTAATCTGCTTGAGAGTTTAAACGAAGAGTTGGAACCTGATTTTTTTAGCGACCCTCGGGCTGGTCAATTTTACAAAAATCTAATTGTTTATTATAATAAAAATCGACAAATTGACGGCCAGACCATTGATTATCCAGAATTTATTAGTTGGCTGAAGGCTAATGCCGGGGAGCTGAGCAACCAGCTCATAGCCTATATTGATAGTCTTTTTCTTTTAGTAGATAAAGATTTAGCCGAAGCCACTCTAGAGGAATCACTCGGCGAAATATCTAGGCTAGCTAAAGTTATAAAACGGGCTTTTTGGCAGCAGCGGTTAGCCATTATTAGCCATAAGATAGCTGAGTTAGAAAAGAGTCGAGAGTTAAGCGAGCAAAAGAGAGATTTAGAAATTAATATGCTGTTAGGCGAGGCCGAAGATTTAAGTCAAAAATTAAGAGCTTTAGATAATTAATTACATGAGTGCTAAAAAACAAGTAGCCAAAGCCTCTTCTAATATTGAGGAGATTATCAAACATCAGACGGCTGATTTTAGTCCATCTAGTTTAAAGTTGTCTTCTAAAAAAAATAGTAAGAGTCGTGTTTCTAAGCGGGCGGATCAACATTTTAAAAAAGACAAGCCAGCTTTGCCGCCTACCGATAAAGAGATTCAAGCCTTAATTAACCGAGTAAAGCCGCGTGGTTTTGTGACAGAAACTGAATTGCTGTATCTTTTTCCCAAGCTGGAAGATTATGTTTATGATTATGAGTTGTTGCTTGAAGAATTGCAGAAGCATAGTATCAAAGTTATAGAGACGGGGGGAGGGTATTTACAGATTGGCCAGGAAAAGGCGAAGCAGGAAGAAAAAAACCGTTCCATTTTGGGAGACATTAAAGATATAAAAAAATTTGACATCTCTGAACTGTCAGCCGATTCAGTGCAGATGTATTTAAAAGAAATTGGCCGAGTGCCTCTTTTAACAACGGAAGAGGAGATTGAATTAGCTAAACGCAAAGATAAGGGAGATAGAGAGGCGGAGCGCCGTCTTATTGAGGCTAATCTTAGATTGGTAGTCTCTATTGCTAAAAAGTTCAGCGGCACGCGAGGGCTTAATTTACTAGATTTAATTCAGGAGGGAAATATTGGATTGTTTCGGGCAGTAGAAAAATTTGAATACCGCAAGGGCTATAAATTTTCCACTTATGCCACCTGGTGGATTCGTCAGGCTATTACCCGCTCGCTGGCTGACCAATCGCGGACTATCCGCATCCCAGTCCATATGGTAGAGACTATTAATAAGTTTCAACAAGTGCAACGTCAATTAACCCAGGATTTGGGGCGTGAACCATTGCCGGAAGATATTGCCGCCGAGATGGGAGAGGATATAGATAAAATTCGCCATATTATTAAAATATCGCAAGATACTATTTCTTTAGAGACTTCGGTCGGTGATGAAGATGATGATTCCACGCTAGAGGACTTTATTGAAGATGTAAAAAATATGACCCCTGACCGGGTAGCGGCCCTGGAACTCTTAAAAGATTATGTGCAGGAAGTGATTGCCACTTTAACACCTCGAGAACAGAAAATCCTAGAAATGCGTTTTGGTTTAGGTGATGGGGTGTCTCATACCTTAGAAGAAGTGGGGCAGGAGTTTGAAGTAACGCGGGAACGTATTAGGCAAATTGAAGCTAAAGCTCTGGAAAAAATTAAAAAACAAGGGGCAATTAAAAAATTACAAGACTTTTAATTTATTTGACAAGCCTTTGGTCTTTGCTATAATAGCAACATTATTCCCGGGTAGCGCAGCGGTAGCGCAGTTGGCTGTTAACCAATTGGTCGTGGGTTCGAATCCCACCCCGGGAGCCAGCGTGTACAAACAGAGGTTGAAACCTCCGTTTGTGTTTTATTTATCGGCGTTTCTGTTGGTTCTAACCCTTGATATTCAGCCTCTAATGCAGGGTAGTTATTTTTGATTGGAACGAGCCATTCATTTGGTTCAATATAGAGCTTTCCGTCTTTAATCATCGGCGTTTTTCCGAGAGCTAGTAAAATTTCTTTTTTCAATTCTAACCCTGCTTTGCCCATATTATTGGCCTTTATAAAAGCAGTTCGTGTATAGGTAGCAAAAGTAAAAGTTTTCTCAGTCAGCTCAAGCCATTTTTCAGCTCTTGTTTCGGTGAGCTGGTGTATCAATAATCCAATCTAATCTGTGTTTGGCAGTCTTGATGGCCTTTTATAGCCATCTTTTTTGTTTACCTGTTCACTATTCTTTGCCAATATTTAGTTAATGAGACCTATTTATGCCCCCCATTCATTCTTTGGATACTTGTGAATATTATCGTATGTAGTTGGTTATATCTCATCAATGATTATTATAAGAGTATCATGACAAAATTCGCCACTTTTGACAACGAATTTCATAAGCGATAAAATGTAAGCATAACCCTATAAACAGATACATCTTTTATGAATACTAAGATAGATAAACTTTTTACCATTGAGGAAACCGCCAAAATTTTGAGAGTTAGTAGTCGTTCAGTGAATCGATATATTGAGTCAGGCAAGCTTAAAGCATCAAAGATTGGCAGTTGGCGAATTACTGAGCTTGATTTGCAAAAATTTTTAGAAGATACTAGTAATTTGGTCGTTAAAAATAAAAAGAAATAATTTTTTATGACCACAAAACAAGCCATACAAACAATACAGAGAACGTTTGACATTAATCACATATTTGCATATAGAGTTTTTTCGTTAGCTGATAAATCAAATTTGCTTGACGATTCAGCTCGAATTATTGCTGAGAAGCCGAAGCCATTCCTTAAGTGGGTTGGTGGTAAACGTCAATTGTTAGAGCAGTTTAGACTGACAAAACTTTATCCACCGGAATTCTTTGATCCAACAAGAAACAGTTATTTTGAACCATTTGTTGGTGGTGGTGCTGTTTTTTTTGACTTACTCCCAGAGAGAGGATATTTATCAGACCTAAATAGAGAGTTGGTTATTACTTATAATGTTATCAAAAATAATGTTGATGAGTTGATTCGTTCTCTTAAAGAACACAAGAACGATAAAGAATATTTTTTGAAAGTGAGATCTCAAGACACGAATAAATTAAGCGACATCGCAATCGCTTCAAGATTTATTTATCTGAATCGAACTTGCTTCAATGGCCTTTATCGTGTTAACAGTCAAGGCAAATTTAATGTGCCATTTGGTAAATATTCAAATCCACAAATTTGTGACGAACAAAACCTTAGGAATGTTTCAAATGCTTTAAGCGGTGTGGAAATCAAACATCAGGACTACAAAGAGGTTCTTAAAAAGGCAAAGAAAGGAGATTATATATATTTTGACCCGCCATATTATCCGGTTAGCAAAACCGCTTCATTTACATCTTATACTTCTGAGTCCTTCTTAGATAAGGAACAGATTGAATTAAGAGATGTTTTTGTTGAATTACATAATAGGGGATGTTTCGTTATGCTGTCTAATTCTGATACACCATTTATTAATAAAATTTACTCCGGTATAAATGGCGTACGAATCACCAAAGTTTATGCTGGCCGAGCCATAAACTCTAAAGGGTCGGGTCGTGGTAAGATAACGGAGGTTTTAGTCACTAACTATTGAAAATATGAAAAAAGATTTTAATACATTAATAACTACATTCAAGAGCTCAATTAAAACTTGGGATTATTTTGTAAATTGGAAAAAAGTTTTTGCGAATAGCTCGGATTTAGAAATTGCTTTAAACAAACTAAATTATCTACTTGGTAAAGAAAATTTAAAGGAAGAATTCAAAAAGTTATACAAAACCAACCCCGATATTGTTGAGGCCTTGCCTGTGCTATTGGCTGTTAGAGAAAATACACTGGAAGTTTTTGATAAGGTTACCAAAAATTCTGAGTTTTTTGATTTTTCTGGGAGAGACCAAAACCCAGACAAATATTTTAAGTTTTTAGAAAAATCCGGACTTATTCAATTATTTAAAAAAGACAAAATCAAAAATTTGGTTGATTATGTTATAGGTGTTGAAGTTGGTTTAGACAGTAATGGTCGAAAGAATCGTGGAGGAACTTTGATGGAGGAGATTGTCGGTGCTTTTATATCGGAATTTTGTAAAAGCAATGGTTATGAGTGTTTAGCGCAAGCCCGAGCTACGAGCATTAAAAGTAAATGGGGTGTTGATATTAAAGTAGACAAATCGGAAAGAAGTTTTGATTTTGCTGTTTATAATACAGAGAATAAAAAGATAAAACTTTTTGAAACTAATTTTTATAATGGTGGAGGGTCAAAACTAAAAGCGGTTTGCGGTGAGTTTAAGAGTCTTTATGATGAGCTAAAAAAACAAAATATTGATTTTATTTGGATTACAGATGGTTTAGGGTGGCATACTGCCCAGAGGCCACTGGAAGAAACATATAATCATAATAAGTATATCTTTAATCTAAACATGCTTGAAGCCGGCATATTGAACGAGCTTAAATGGTAAAATATTATGGTGCAGAAAAAAGCTACAGAACTCAAATTACACCCAGACGAGTTTGAGCTTGAATGTACGACAGTATGGGCTTTCCGCCGTAGAGGTAATTGGGCAACACACACTTCTAATTGGAGGGGTAATTGGTCGCCAGAGGTTGTTCGTAATCTTATCCTCCGATACTCAAAGGAGGGTGATATTTTACTTGATTCAATGATCGGCGGAGGCACTACTGCTATTGAAGCTAAAATTTTAAACAGAAATATTATTTATTCTGATGTGAATCAGCAAGCATTGGACCGCACAAAGAAAGCTCTTGAATTTGAGGTGAATAATAAGGCTTGGCAAAGGGGTTTTAAGTGGGACTCCCGCCATTTAGAAAAAATAAAAGATAACTCCATTGATTTTGTCCTCACGCATCCTCCTTATGTAGATATTATTAAATACAGCAAAGGGAAACTTGTAGACGATCTTTCAAATATTCATGATATTGAGGCTTTCTGTAATGAAATGGAGAAAGTAGCCAAAGAATTTTATCGGGTATTAAAACCGGGTAAATTTTGTGCAATTTTGATGGGAGATACAAGAAGAAATAAGATGTATCAACCCCTTGCTTATAAAGTTATGGACCGATTTTTGAAATCCGGGCTACTTCTCAAGGAAGATATTATAAAGTGTCAGTTTAATTGTAAGGCTACTAGTTTTTGGGTCGAAAAATCTAAAGCATCCAATTTCTTGCTAATAATGCACGAACATCTTTTTGTGTTTCAGAAAGTGCAATAAGGATTATATTAATTATGGAAAATGATGGCTTAAAAATCGAAATTGATAAACCGTTTAAGCTCGAACCAAATCAAGAGCGGATTTGTAATTATTTAGATCACTTAAACGAAAAAGGGGGAATATGCTCTGATGGAGTTTTGCCATCGGATTTGATAAGGGGTGCACTGGCGGCTGTTCGTAATGCCGAATCAAATCCGGATTGGATGGCACAATCAGCTCATTCATACCGTGAAGTCTTTTATTGGTTAGGAGGAACTAAAAATGGAGCTGTAAACAATTCCCAAACGAAGAAAGAAAAAATCGGAAGTGTTTTACAGGTTTTACATGAGCAGAAAAAGGCTTATGAAATTGCCAACATCCTATATAAAACACATTTAGCATTTACAAAGATTAGCCATCATTTTGCAGAAAAGAAAAGCAGAGAAGATACAATAAAAATTTTTAAAGAGCTTAATATAAATGTTGATGAGAAAACTTTTCCCAGTGCTCGTGATTATAATAATCTGATCTTGGTGTTTGAAAATACATTAAAAGCATCGTCTCCCGATCCGCTAAAAATCCACGAAAAAATTGATTCGTTTATAAAAGAAAATAATAATGATGCCTCTTACCTTCGTTTGTTATTCTCTTTAACTTATGACGCTAAGAGATATTTTTTTTCTCAAGCTAACGATGCTTACATTGATTGGCTATGGCAGAATAATTTTCTTGATGAAATCAAAAACAAATCTGAAGATCTTACATGCATATCTTATAACTTGCCTGAACTTGATTATTTAACTCGGATGGCTGAAAAGAATCCGACAAAAGTTACTGACATTATGCTTAACAAGAGCACGGCCACCAGAGAAGACAATTTAAATCCAGAAGTCGTCAATAGATTTTTGCGGATTATAACAGCCCTACCTGCGGAACAGATTAAGTTAATAACTTCCAAAATTCGTGACGAGAGATGGGTCTATGCTATGCGAGCTTTCCGTAAGAGTGGATATGAGTTTGATAGGATTGTAAAGAAATTGGTTGAAGCAAAAGAAAGTGATGCGATTTTGGAATTAGCCCAAGCTATTCTTATTGTTAAGAGTAAGGCCGAATTATCAGAGAATAAAACTGGCTTTAGCATGGATGACCCATTCTATGTCAGTGATCTTGATGCGTCAGGAATTTTTGAGGCTTTAGCTAACATATCAGATTCTTACAAGGAAAAAGCTCTCCAGATTACTACTGGCATATTAGCCGAGATAGTTAAGTTGGCAGAACCGGATGAAGCAGGGGTGTTTGATTATACTGATTTATTTACCCTATATGATGTCGATATGTTTACGCTTGAGATCGAAGATAAACGAAGCTATTCTTATCAGAAAGATATAATAAACCTTACGGCAACAATTAAAAAGTTAATTGAGTCAACTTTTGGTAAAAAATGCACCAATATCGATGAGGCAAGAAGAATGTTTGGATATATAGATAGCATACCCTCGTGTCATTCAGTGTGGCGATTGAGGCTTTTTGCATTAGCACAGTGTCCGGAGACATTTAAAAATGAACTTAGAGACGCTTTCTTCAAACTTTTTTCAGTTGCAAATTATTACGAAATTGAGGGTGGAACGGAATATAAAAAAGCTCTCAAGATTGCCTTTCCTTTTCTGTCTGACACTGACCGACATGAGTACGTAAAAAATGTTATTTCTTATTTCTTTCAAAAAGCACAAAAAGATCCAGATAAGGCTGGGATAAAACGTACTGGGCGGGAGATTCTATCATCTATACCCCAAGATCTACTGACTGAGAATGAAAAAGTTGATTGCGAAAAATTTTTTGGTAATAGACCAGATCCAAAATACGAACCAGAACCACTCGTAAAAATGGGAAGAGCTGGATTTGTTAACCACAGATCACCCGTAAATCTGGACGATTTTACAATTGATCAAATAATTGAGAATTTAAAATCAAATTGGACACCAGAGAAACTCAATGAACAGTTTAAAAATGATGACTTCTTAAATCCTAGAGATGTCGAGGGTCTTGGCGATGCCATCAAGGAAAATGTAAAAAAGAGAACTAATGAATATCTCAATAAAATTAATTTATTTTTTGAGCGAAATTTGATCCATTCTAGCTATGTATATTCTCTTCTTAGGGGTATTGAAGAAATGCTTCGCAATAAACAAACCCTAGGTATCTCTCAAATTACACAGTTACTTGAATTTTTTAAAAAGATTGAAGATAGTGGAAAGGATAAGGCATTTAGACGAAAGGCAGATAACTCATGGCTGGCCGATTGGATAGACGTTCATAAAGTAGCAACTGATATTTTACTTTTTATTTTGGAAGACAAAGAAAAACGTGAAGAGATATTCAAGCAACATCGAGAATTACTAAAAAATCTGATCTCCTATCTTTTTACTATTAAAGATAGCCCGACAAAAGAATACGAAAAACCCGAATATGGTGAACTTTATCATATAGCGATTAATTCTGTTCGTGGTCGTGCCTATGAAGCATTTGTTGTATTTACTGAAGGTGATGGTAAAAATTTGGCCGATGATGTAAAAACATTATATAAACAGGTATTGAAGGACGACTCTTTGGCAGTCCGTTTTGTTGTTGGACGTTATTTAGCTTCTTTCTATTTTCGTGATAAGGATTTTATTACAGGACTTTTGCCAGAGATATTTCCGAAAGACGAAATCGACAAAAAAGATATTTACCTTGCCAGCTGGGAAGGTTATCTTTCTAATACTCTTTACGACCAACTCTTTGTTGCTTTAAGTGGGTACTATGAACACGCAATAAACCTAGATCCTCAAATTTATACAGAAAGAAAATATTCAAAAGATTTAGATGAGTCTTTGGCGATTCATATCGCACTTGCATTTGCACATCTTGGGTTAGAATTTGACAATCAATTATTTATTAAATTTTGGAGCACTCCGAACATAAAAAGGCATCAAGAGTTTGTATCTTTTATTGGTAGAAGTTGTTTAACTAGAGACCAGGCTGGAGATAAATGGTTAGAAGATAATAAGGTTAGCAAAGACAAACTAATTAAGTTTTGGGGCTGGGCGTTAGAAAATATATCAGAGCCTGAAGTTTTGGCCGGGTTTGGCTTTTGGATAAATCCAGACAAGGAAGTCTTAGACGAGCAAGTTGTAATTGAAAAAATCGCCTTAACTCTTAAAAAATCAAATGGCAATCTAGATTGGGATTATGGATTGATGAAACGCTTGCCGATATTCGCTAATAAAAATGGCCACCGGACCCTGGAAATAATTTCTAATTTTTTACTAGACTCAAATGGCAATCTAAATCCGAATCGTCGAGTACCTATGTTTAGTTTAGATAATGAAATCAAACAATCTCTTGAAGTTATTTATAATAATGGCGATGATTCTGAGAAGCAAAAAGTTACATATCTAATTAATTCATTGATTGATAAGGGCAGTAATATGTTTTGGTGTTTGGAGGATGTGATTAATGGACATCAAGCAGAAAATCAAGAACAAAGGAGATGCTAATGCGGTATAAAACTAGTTATTTAAAATCTCAAGCCCTTGCATTTCCTTTTGAGCCTGTTCCATGTCCTCGAACATCTTGAGATAGATTGCCCGAGTTTTCGATTATCCTCAGCAAACCTGATATCGTCATCGTCCATAAAGCTGGTCAGCGAAATCTAAGCACCGGCGAAAATTCGGATATGATTCTTTATTGCTTGTTTTTATCTTGGCTTTAGGTTCCGGAAGTGAGAAAAGCGGATTAAATGATCCATGTCGATGTGGCATTCTTATGTTTTCAGCAGTTCTGAGGACCGTCCCAATGACATCTTCTCCATAGTAAGCAACAACATACGCTTGCCCGGGAAACAAGCCCAGCGGAGTCATATTTGTTTAACTTTTGGAAAATTAAGCAAATCGTCCCAAACCTTTAAAATTTGTCAAACCGGTGGCTATGGTCGCAAGGGGTCTCAATATCTACTTCAGACACAAAGCTCGCCACAGGGGCAACTAGCTGGTAATTTTTTGGTTATAAATTCTCTTACTTGGCCAAGAGTTCTTTTGTTTGATCCAAAACCACCGTCGGATATTTATGTTTTTGACATAGTCCAAATGTCGAAAGTCGTTAAGAAGGGCGAGCCAGCATGTACGAACAGGGGTTGAAGCCTCTGTTCGTGTTTTATTTATTGGCATTTTTGTTGGTTCTAACCCTTGATATTTAGCCTCTAATGCAGGAGCAATAACTTGTTCAAAAGAGGACTAGTGAGACTAAAAACGATTTTTTAACCTAGCCATATGGTTCGCCCAGCGGTTTTTTCTTCTAAAAAAATTCCAACTATGCTCCAAGACCCGTCAAAATAATCCTGGCAGAATATGGTTATTTCTGTTAAGATTGGATAAGGGTTTTTTTTATTACTTTTATGGACAAAAACTATATAATGATAAAGTGCGCCAGCGGTATAGTAAAGATTAGAGTCAGCTAGCGTACTTAAATTATTGTATCTAAGTGTATGAACTTTCTAAATTTAACCAAATTACATATTGGTGATAAAGTGGCGATTGTCTCGCCTTCTTTTGCCGCTCCAGGAAAATGGCCTCATTTATATAATCTAGCCCTTCAGAGGGTCCGAGACGTTTTCGGCTTAGAGCCCGTAGAGTTTTCTGCCACATCAAAGATAGGAGCTTCCGCGGAAGAAAGATCAAAAGATTTGATTGACAGTTTTAATTGAAGTGACATAAAAGCAGTAATTGCCTCACTTGGGGGAGACGATCAAATAACATACATTAAGGATCTACCCCCAGAGCCATTCATAAATAATCCAAAACCATTCTTCGGTTTTAGTGATAATACACATTTTGCAAATTTTCTTTGGTTAAACGGGATTCCATCTTTTTATGGAGCCTCTCTGTTTACTCAATTTGGTATGCAAAAAAGAATGGATGAATATACTGTTAAATATTTAAAATATGCGCTATTTAATAGTGGCGAATTTGAGCTAAGACCAAGCAATATTTACAACGATATTGGATTGCCCTGGGATAATGTTTCCACGTTGGATCAAGCGCGGATATATGAAAAAAATGAGGGGTGGTATTGGAATGGCGATAATGATACAGAAGGGGTCACCTGGGGTGGGTGCCTGGAGTCAATTGATGAATTGCTTAGACACGGAGTATCAATACCCACACTTGATGAATTTAAAAATATAGTTCTTTTTACCGAGACCTCTGAAGAAATCCCATCAAGCGATTATGTGGCAAGAGTTTACCGAGCGCTTGGAGAGCGGGGCATTCTTAAAAAGGTGAGAGGCGTCCTTGTTGGTCGACCAAAAGCCTGGGAATTTGATAAACAAAAATCATCAGAAGAAAAGGCGAAATATAAAAAAGAACAACGAGATACAACTTTAGCAATTATAAGAAAATACAATCCTACTGTTCCAGTTATTCAAAATATAGATTTTGGGCATACTGACCCTCAGATATGTCTTCCATATGGCGGGAAGGTCAGAATAGTTTCTTCCGAGAAGAGAATTTTTGCTGAGTTTTAGAAAATGTCCAAGCCCATATATCTAATGTTCATGCCAAAAGTAAGAATTAATTTAGTTTATTTCATCCGTTATGTGACTAACCACCTAGAGCTAGAGTTAAAGAAATTGCTAGATAGCCATTTTCATGGGTCAGTGGTGGCCCTATTTAAACAAAAATTGTGGCTGGAAGATTGACTAGATCAGAAGATCCAGTAGACCATGTTTAATGGCGGTCATATTGAAGAAGGCGAAATTTTGTGAGAGACTCTTGTCAGAGAAATCGGCCGAAGAATTTTAGGCCGCCGAGTGGATGAATTTAGCTGAAGTCCGAGAGCAGGCAATTAATATTGAAATGCTTTCGGCGTTAGATTTTATAGAAAAAACTATTTCTGACCAACTTTATTTTAAATTGATTTATAATATGTCCAAAATAATTATTGCGGCCGGGCCGGTTATTGTGGAGGGTGATAAAGTTTTGTTGGTTAAACATGGTAAGGATAATTTTTGGAAATTCTGTGGCGGCAAGGCCGAAGACCATGAAACCGACTTGAAGGCTGTTGCCATTAGGGAAGCCAAAGAAGAAATGGGTCTGCAGATAGAGATATCTGCGGATGCTCCTTATTTCTTTTATACTGAAAAAGAAGTTGATGGAGTTAATGTTAGTGTTATATTAGTTCATTTTTTGGCCCGCAGAAATGGTGAAATAATTCCCGGTCAAGACATTGGGGATTGGCGCTGGCTTGACATCAGTGATTTAGATGAAAACAATTTAGCTCCGAATATTAAGCCGACTTTAATGTATTTTGGTTTTTATTCAAATAAAGAGTAATAGTATATTATATGCCTTTAATTGTCGGACATCGAGGAGCGGCTGGTTATGCGCCGGAAAATACGCTGGCCTCATTTAAGTTGGCTATTGACATCGGCTGCGACCGAACCGAATTGGATGTTCGGCTTACCAAGGATAAGCAATTGGTCGTTATTCATGATAAAGAAGTATCCCGATTGACTGATGGCACTGGACTGGTTAGTGATTAATAGAACTGCGGAGACTAAAGTGTGTTGGTGGCGGGTACATACCAACCCTGCAAGATGTTGTCGATATTTGTCGGGGCCGGATTAGTTTGCAGATTGAATTAAAAGCTATTGGTACGCCCGAATTAGTTAGCGAATTAATTGCCCGCAATGGTGTTGAAGATCAGGTGGTTATCACTTCTTTTCAACCCAGCTTATTGGCGGAAATAAAGGAGCTCAATCCTAAACTGCCAGTTGGTTTGTTGTTTTGGACTGATGAAACAATGGCTGATATTTGGCATTTGGCTGAAAACATCCCTCTGGATTTTTTGGCACCATATGCTGAAATAATAACTGAAGAATTTGTTAAACAGGGACATAGTTTAGGCAAGACAGTCTATGCTTATCAGGTTAATAATAAAGAGTTGGGCGATAAGTTAACAGTAATGGGAGTTGACGAGATTGGCACTGACTTCCCTAAATTATTTAGCATTACTTAATGAATCACGAGCTGTCTTTTTGGAATCTGGTAGTCCAGTCAGTTTCTGATTATCTTAACTGTCGCTGTTTTCCAAGAAAGATAAAAATACTATAAAACAGTGACCATGAGGCTTGGTTAGGTACTTGTCCAAAATAAGGCGAACTGATACAATCTAAGATAGAAATTGTGAAGACATTTCTACATCTCTATTGGTTAGTATAACTGAGTTAGAGAAGATTTTTTTATTAAACTTACATGACAAAGCTCTTAAAATATCTTACTCCATATATCTGGCCCCTGCTTTTGCTAGCTCTTTTAATATATTGTCAGGCTTCGGCCACCTTGGCTTTGCCGGACTATATGGCCAGAATCATAAACCAGGGCATACTCGGTCAAAATACCGGCGTAATTTTTCATAACGGCTTAATTATGATTCTCATTGCTATTGGCGGTGGTTTAGCCACGGTGGGAGTGGGTTATTTATCCTCCCGTATTGGTACGGGATTTGCTCGAGATTTGCGCACCATGATTTTTACCAAGATAGAAGATTTTTCTCTAGTTGAGTTTAATAAATTTTCCACTGCTTCGCTTATTACTCGCAGTACTAATGATGTCCAGCAGATCCAGATGGTTTTTATAATGATTTGCCGTATTGCTTTACTGGCTCCTTTAATGGGGATACTGTCGACTTTTAAGGCTTATCATTTAGCGCCGTCAATGACCTGGATTATGGCGGTAGCAGTAGTGGCTTTAATTGCCATAGTAATAGTGCTTTTCCAGATAGTTGTTCCTAAGTTTACTAAACTGCAAAAATTAGTAGATAAATTAAATTTAGTTACCCGAGAAATTCTTACTGGCTTAAGGGTTATTAAGGCTTTTGGCAAAGAAGACTACGAAAGTCAGAAATTTGATAAAGTTAATCAAGATTTAACACGGCTTCATCTTTTGGTTAACCGCTTAATGGTTATTATTCAACCAGTCATGATGCTTATTATGAATTTTATGATGATTGCTATTGTTTGGCTGGGGGCGCATCATATTGGGGCTGGTGATTTGCAGGTTGGCAGTATGTTGGCTTTCTTACAATATTCCATGCAGGCAGTATCGGCCTTTTTAATGATTTCTATTGTTTTTATTAGTCTGCCTCGTGCTGCTGTTTCGGCTAATAGGATTGCTGAAGTACTGGAAACTGAAATTCAAATTAAAGATCCAACTAATCCAGTGAGGGCTCATAGACGGGGTGGCAAGGTAGAATTTAAAAATGTTACCTTTACTTATCCGGGAGCCGCTGAGCCTGTTCTTCATAATATTTCTTTTGTGGCTTTGCCTGGCGAAACAACAGCTTTTGTCGGCAGTACGGGCAGCGGTAAATCAACTATTATTAACCTTATTCCTCGTTTTTATGAGGTGACCGAGGGACAAGTTTTAGTTGATGATGTAGATGTGCGGGCAATGAGACAAAAAGATTTGCGGGCGCGAATTGGTTATGTATCGCAAAAAGCTATGCTTTTTTCTGGTACTATTAGAGATAATATCACTTACGGCAATCCTAATGCTACCCAGGAAGAGATTTTTCGGGCTGCCGCTACGGCCCAAGCTTTAGAATTTATTAAAGAATTAGAGGGAAAATTCGATAGCTCGATTGCTCAGGCTGGCACTAATTTTTCTGGCGGTCAGAAACAACGTTTAGCTATTGCCCGGGCTTTAGCCAAGAACCCTGAACTTTATCTTTTTGATGACAGTTTTTCGGCCCTGGATTTTCAGACCGATAAAGCCTTAAGGAATGCATTAAAAGAAGAAGCTCAAGGCAAGACTGTTTTAATTGTTACCCAGCGTATTGCGACTATTATGAATGCTGACAAAATTGTAGTAATAGACAAAGGAGAGATAGTGGGGCAGGGGACTCATGAAACTTTACTCAAGACCTGTAAGGTTTATCAAGAAATTGCGGCTTCACAGCTTGCCCCGGAAGAATTAGCTCGAGTTCTGAGATAATTATTATGTCTAAAGATAAAGAAAAATTAAATAATCCTACTACTTTTACTTTACCTCCCAGAGGACCACGGATCGGTGGTTTAGGTTTAGGTCGTCGGCATGGCGGAGGAATGCGGGGTCTGGTGGAAAAACCCAAGGATTTTAAGGGTACCATGCGCAAGCTTATAAAATATCTAAAGCCTTACTACGTCTCCATTATTGTGGTTCTAATTTTAGCCATGGCCAGTACTGTTTTTACTATTATTAGCCCTAAGATATTGGGCGATATTACTAATGAAATTGTTGTTGGTATTAAGAATATAACCCAGGGGGGTATTGATTTTTCCGCTATTCTTCACTTAATAACAATTTTGGTTGGTCTTTATTTGATTGGCGCCTTATGTAGCTATCTCCAGGGTTGGATTATGACGGGGATTACCCAAAAAGTTACTTATAATCTAAGAAAAAGTATTGCTTTAAAAATTAATCGGCTGCCGTTACGCTATTTTGATACCCAAAGCCATGGAGATATCTTAAGCCGGGTAACCAATGATGTTGATACCGTTAGCCATAGTTTTAATCAGAGTTTAACGCAAGTGGTGACCGCTGTGACTACTATTGTCGGTATTCTCATAATGATGATTATTCTTAGCTGGCAGTTGACCTTAGTCGCCGTGATTATTTTGCCGCTTGGCTTTTTATTGGCGCGATTTATTATTAAAAAATCACAAAAGTATTTTTTTAATCATCAAGTATCATTAGGGGAAATTAATGGTCATGTAGAAGAAATGTTTTCTGGTCATACTATTGTTAAAGCTTTTAATGGGGAGCAGAAATCCATCAGCACTTTTCGTAAAATTAATAATGAACTTTATAATAACGCCTGGAAGTCTCAATTTTTTTCTGGTCTTCTACATCCCATAATGAATTTTTTGGATAATGCTGGATTTGTTGCCGTGTCGGTGCTCGGCGGATGGTTCGCTATTCGCGGCAAAATGACTATTGGTAGTATTCAGGCTTTTATTCAATACCTTAACCAATTTAATCGTCCTATTATTCAGACGGCTAGCATTGCTAATGTTTTTCAATCTACGGCCGCAGCCGCCGAAAGAGTCTTTGAATTTTTAGAAGAAGAGGAGGAACTTCCAGATCCGGCTCAACCCAAAGAGCTTAAGACAGTAAAAGGTGCTGTTGATTTTGTGAATGTGGTGTTTGGCTATACTCCCGAAAAGATAATTATTAATAATTTCAGTGCCAGTATTAAACCAGGGCAAAAAATAGCGATTGTCGGACCAACTGGTGCCGGCAAAACTACTATGGTTAATTTGTTAATGCGTTTTTATGAGGTTGATAGTGGTGCTATTAAAATTGACGGTGTAGATATTAGAGATTTAAGGAGGTCAGATTTAAGAAAACTTTTTGGGATGGTACTTCAGGATACTTGGCTTTTTAGCGGCACGATTGAAGAAAATATTGCTTATGGAAAAGACAATGTTTCTCACGAAGAAGTAGTTAAAGCGGCGCAAGCAGCTTATGCTGACCACTTTATTCATACTTTGCCTGGAGATTACCAGATGGAGATTAGCGAGGAAGCAGATAACATTTCTCAAGGCGAGAAACAACTTTTAACTATAGCGCGGGCTATTTTAGCTAATGCCCCCATGCTTATTTTAGATGAAGCTACCAGCTCAGTGGATACCCGTACTGAAGCTTTGATTCAGGCGGCCATGGATAAAATGATGGAAGGCCGGACTAGCTTTATTATTGCTCATCGGCTGTCAACTATTCGCAATGCTGATTTAATTTTAGTGATGCGTGATGGCCACATTGTGGAGCAGGGGACACATAAACAATTGTTGGCCCAGAATGGATTTTATGCTTCTTTGTATAATAGTCAATTTGTGGTGTAGCCATTTATAGCGTTGTGTGGTTATTAGTGATTATAAAGTGGCACTAATTGACTGCCCATTTATCTATTGATATTTTTCTGTGGTAAAACGGTAGAGAACGATTTTTTCTTGGGATAGATTAATGCCGGCCTTTTGGCAGGCAATTATAATTTGTTTTTCTACAGTATCTACTCCTGCAAGGTCAGGTAAAAGAAGACCAGTTTTGAGGCGGTCAGGAGTGGAGACAATCACTCCATATTTTTTAGGGTTTAAATCCGAAATATCTAGGATTTGTTCTGGTTGACCTAAAATGGAAACAGTATAGGTAAGATTGGGCAGTTCACTTTTTTGGATAGGCATAAAACGATAATCTTCAGTAGCGGCGGCTATAGCGTTATAAATAGTTTCTTCGGCTATATTATTTCTTACTGGCAGATAGGTGCCAATACAGCCTCGAAGTTCTTGGTCTTTTTCCTCAATAGTAACAAAGACACCTGCTCTTTTTTTAAGGAAAGCAGAAGGGAAGTTTTTAGGGGGCTTAATAATTTTTTTGGTCGTGATATATGTTTCGACCGCTTGTTTTGCTAAATTGGCTAAAGGAGTCATATGGTTATTATTATTATTATTATTTTATTTTAATATTAGCGACTAAATAACCAACACCAAACGGGCCCTCATAAGATAAAATTTCTGGCTGGTAGTTTAGTCCGGCAGCCTCAAGAATTCCTAAGATAAAAGAAAATGATCTAAGACCACATTCACCAGCCTCAGGATAAAGTTCATCTAACTGTAAAATAGTGGCAAGGTCTTTGTTCTTTAGAGCTTCAGCCAAGGTTTGATCATATTTGGGGCCATCAGGATGAAAACCATAGGGCCCATCTATTTTAAGACAATGTGACATATCACCACTGCCTACTAAAGCAATATTTAGGGAGCAATTTTTTAGCAGGTTACTATATAATGCCTGCCCCCACCAATAATGCTGTCGTGGCGAATCCAGAGTAGTTATAATGGGATAAATGATTGATTTGCGAGTTATGTCTATTATAATTTCGTCCGGGGTTTGGTAATCCGCCACTTTAAAGGAGGCAGGCGGATCTAAAAAATAAAGGGGGACATTAATACCCCAGTCAGTATGAGGTGAGGAGATAATAATTATCTCAGGCTTAGCTTTTTTTAGACTAGCGCCTAAAGATTCCAAACTATCTATTGTATCTCTTACCTGTTCTCGATCTTCCGAGCTGCCGACTTCTGGGAGGAAGATAGGGGCGTGAGGGGATAGACAAGCAAAAGTAATCATATGATTTAGTTAATGATATGTAAATTATAATGACAATTTGGACAATGTCCATTAACATCTTTTCTGGTAATATAGTAGCCTTGTCGCCCAATAACTAATGTGCCACATTTAGGACAATAAGTATTTTCATGCTTTTCCCCCAAGACATTGCCAATATAGACATAGTGTAAACCAGCTTGTCGTCCCAGATGGTAAGCTTTTTCTAAGGTTTCTACTGGCGTATCTTCAATATGCTGGAGTTTCCAGGAAATTGTCCCAGAAAATTGAGAGATATGCCACGGGGTGTTGCGGCCTAATTTTTGGGCAATAAATTGAGCTATGCCTTTTAGAGATTCTTCATCATCATTAAGTCCAGGAATAACCAGGGTAGTTATTTCCAGCCAAATCTTTTTCTTTTTAATGGCTATTAGATTATTTAAAACTGGTTCTAGAGTGGCGCTGCAGTTTTTGCGGTAAAATGCCAAGTTGAAGCCTTTTAAATCAATATTAGTAGCATCAAGATAGGGCGAGATTAATTCTAGCGCTTCAGGAGACATATAGCCGTTGCTCACCCAGATATTTTTTAGGCCTTTTTCTTTAGCCAGTTTCATGGTATCTAGGGCGTACTCTAAAAAGACCGTTGGTTCAGTATAGGTATAGGAGATGGAGGGTATATTATTTTTTAAGGCAATTTTTACTATTTCCTCAGGGGCAATGTCTTCACCCCAATTTACTTTAGCAGTTAACTCTTCGGCTTGGGAGATTTCCCAGTTTTGGCAGGCCAGACACTTAAAATTGCATCCTACAGCTGCTAGAGATAAAGATAGTGAGCTTGGGAGAAAATGAAACAGCGGTTTTTTTTCAATAGGGTCAATATTTAAGGCTACGACTTGGCCATAATTTAAAGAATAGAGTTTACCGTCAATATTTTGTCGAACACCGCAAATACCTTTTTGGTCTGGAGTCAAGTGGCAATAGTGGCTGCAATTTAGACAGCGGACATTACGGTTCTTTAATTTTTCATAAAGATAAGCCTCTTTCATTAATAATATTATATAATAATTAAGGTAATTTTTAAAGATTAGAGTTGAAGAAAGGTAATATTGGTTATATAATATCAATAGAATTTTAATAATATTAAGATAAAATTATGAGCAAAACATCTATCGTTATACTGGTTATTCTTCTGGTGGCGATTGGTCTTTATTTTTATTTAGGGCCAAAGAGCAAGAAGAATAAAAATCAATCCATTGCTCCAGTGGTGGAGCAGCCAACCTCAGTGAGTGTGTCTAATAAAAAAGTAGTAATGGTTGTAGCTAGTGAGAATTTTCGCGATGAAGAGTATTTTGAGCCCAAGACAATTTTAGAGGAGCAGGGGGTAATAGTTAAAACTGCTTCTAATAAAGCTGGGGTAGCCCGGGGAGTGGGTGGCCGAGAAGCAAATGTTGATTTACTTATAACTGATGTTAATCCAGCTGATTTTGATGCCGTTATTTTTGTTGGTGGGCCTGGCAGTTTAGAGAATTTAGATAATGATAATTCGTACCAATTAGCGCAATCTACTTTAGGTCAAGGAAAAATTTTAGCCGCTATTTGCGTCTCACCTGTCATTTTAGCTAAGGCTGGTGTGCTTAAAGACAAAGAGGCCACAGTTTGGTCTAGTCCTGAAGATAGAAGTTCCATCCAGGTTTTAGAAGATAATGGTGCGAAATATGTTGATCAGGCCGTAGTAGTTGATGGCCGAATTATTACTGCTAATGGTCCAGCAGCTGCTCAGGAATTTGGCAAAAAAATTAGGGAGTTGTTAAAATAATAGGTAATATTTTTGTATAATAATCTCCAACCAGTAATTAATGGAAGATTATGCTATTGCGTCATTCCAAAATTAGTACCTCAGCATTTACTTTAGTAGAATTATTAGTAGTTATAGCTATTATTGGCATCCTGTCGACGCTATCGGTAGTGGCTCTTAATAGCGCCCGAAGTAAGGCTCGAGATGCCAGAAGACTATCTGATGTTAAGCAAATTGGCATGGCCTTAGAAATGTATCTTGATACTAAAGGGGTTTATCCCGAGACGCCAGTGCTTAGCGATAATGGTGTCATTACTGGTTTATGTCTTAGCGATTTAGGCATTTCTTCTACCTGTGGGGCTGATGTATATTTACAAAAGATTCCTGCTGGTCCGAAGAAAAATGAAAATTATACTTACTTTTCTCTTCATAACCAGAGTGATTATCGGGTTAATTTTGAATTAGAAAATAATAATAGCGGTTATACTGCTGGACCTTTATCGTATAGCCCTAATGGTTTAGTGAGAGATTTAATAGGGTGGTGGAAATTTGATGAAGCAAGCGGTAATATTGCTTATGACAGCAGTGGCTATAATCATCATGGTAATCTTTTTGGCGGCCCGGTTTATGTCCCTGGCAAAATTAATAGCGCCTTAAGTTTTGATGGGACAGATGATTATGTTCAATTACCAAATTTAGGAAGTTTTTCAAGTTTTACTATAGAGGGATGGTTAAAAGCGACAGGTGACAGTTTGATAGGATCAATTGGATATAATACATTTATTGATGGCCCTGGCAGTGGCTATCGTAGACTTTTATATAGCACAGGTGGTAAAATGTTAGCTCAGATGGGCGCAGGGAATCACTGGTCTACAAATATAGTTCCTCGTGGGCAATGGAATCATATAGTCTATGTTTATAATAGTCAAACTAACATTGCAAAATGGTACATAAATGGAAATCCAGATTCTGAATTTTTGGGTGCAATATCTTTCGGTCAACCAATTAAGATTGGAGCTTCTTATAATTTAACTGGCTAT
>Ga0208694_1001390_pt1 | contig 29803 bp, 23 predicted proteins | sample AD_UKC078_MetaG_FD_184442 | JGI IMG/M metagenome (GOLD analysis project Ga0208694, IMG submission 184442) | Active sludge microbial communities of municipal wastewater-treating anaerobic digesters from USA - AD_UKC078_MetaG (SPAdes) (version 2) | ecosystem: Engineered > Bioreactor > Anaerobic >...
GGTCGCTGAGCTTGTCGAAGCGACCTTGCAGTATAGGTAGCCTATGACTTTGGCTTCGACGGTTATTGAGCTTGTCGAAATATAAACTCAGCCGACGTAACACAGTCACTGAACCTGTCGAAGAGTGGTCTTTAAGTGGAGTATTTAGCCTCTGCTCGATAAGCGAATAAAACTAATTGTTACATGTTTTTCAAACGCCTTATTTCCAATGACATACAAATAATTGTAAATTTTTGTCATGTACTAAGAATCTTGTGAGTTAAAAATTTGCACATATTAGCCAAAGCTAACGCAAATAATACCAATTGTAATTTTAAAATAGTCCAATCTTTTTTAAAATTTTACAATGGTAAATACCGATGTTACAGACACATAGTCCAAAAGAGCGACAGCGAAGTTGGGACTATAGTGTATGTCCAATCGGTATAAAATTCCATCTTATAATAGTTTTTTTTTAATAAAAAGCTAAATTTGTAGCCAAATAAATCAACCTTAACAAAATGAGATTTTCACTTTTATCACTTATTGTCACTTGTGTAATACTAGTTTCATGCGAAACAGACGTTGACATTTCAGGTCCATGGGAAAATATACCTGTGGTATATTCTATACTCGACCCAAGCGATACCATTCATTATGTTAGAATAAACAGAGTTTTTTCGGGAAATGAATCGGCATACGTAATGGCTACAAATCCAGATAGTTTAATGTACAATGCAGATTTAAGCGTTAAGATATTTGTAAAAAATGAAAAAAACCACCTAATTAAGACAATGGTCTTCAATAAATTGTTTTTAACAAAAGATAGTGTAAATGCACAAGGGCAAACCGTATTTGCTGTTGACAAACATCATGTTTACGCAAGTACCGAAACATTACCATATAAAAACGATAAAAACATGATATATACTTACGAACTAAAAGTTATTTTGCCAGATGGTAAAGTCGTAACTTCCTTGTGTCACCCGTTAGTTGCATTTCAACAAACTAACCCCGTTTCCGGACAACAATACAATCTTACTAAAAACACTTTTTTTGGCACAAGATTTAGACTACCTAGATATTCAGGAGGAGCGAAACTTAAAGTATATTTTAATTACTATGAATGGTATAGCGCCGACAATTACAACAAAAAGACCATAAGTCTCCCAGTCGCAATGCAGAAAATGGGCTACGAAGGCGAGGAATCAATGGGTGTCAGAGGCGCTGATATATACAACGCCTTAAAAGAGGTTTTAACACCTCCTACAGACGGTATGCGCAGATATCCTGGCAAAGTCAATTTTGAATATGTGATAGCCGATGAAAATTATGCCGAACAAATTTGGTTTCGTAGCAGTGGAATTAGCAGCGAAGTACCACCTATTACGAATATCAACGGCGGATATGGACTTTTTGCATGTAGAAGTTATATAGAAAGAAAAGGATTTAAGCCCTCTGAAAAAACAATTAGTGGATTTTATGAAGATGCAGAGATGAGAAATATATATGGTTTTGATTCACCTAAAAACTACACCATTAATAAGATATATGAATTAGATTAACATTCGTTGCACTATCCAAAGTTTAACGTAATGTTTTTCCTATCAAATGGAAAAATTCTTCGCGCGTTGCCGATGAGTTTAAAAAAGCTCCCGTAAAAGCAGATGTCGTAGTTGCCGAATTTTGTTTCTGCACCCCTCGCATTTGCATACACATGTGTTGAGCTTCAATAACAACCGCTACACCCAATGGATGTAAAGCATCTTGAATACAATTACAAATTTGAACAGTTAATCGCTCCTGTACCTGTAGCCTGCGTGCATACGCTTCAACTACTCGTGCAATTTTGCTCAATCCCGTTATATATCCGTTAGGAATATAAGCAACATGAGCTTTACCAAAAAAAGGTAGCATGTGGTGCTCGCACAAACTATACAAATCAATATCTTTTACAAGAACCATCTGGCGATACTCCTCCTCAAAAATAGCAGAACGAAGTATCTCATCTGGATTGATGGAGTAACCCTGAGTTAAAAACTGAAGCGCTTTAGCTACACGCTTGGGTGTTTTTAACAACCCTTCACGTTCGGGATCTTCGCCTAAATACCTTAATATATCTTTATAGTGTGAACTAATAGAACTTGTCGATTCTTCATTAAACTGTTCGACTCGCAAATAGCCATTCTCTAAATCCGTCTCTATATTTTTATTATCCATCGTTTTTATGTCGTATTATTTTTTTTATAATTGCTGTGTAAATCAAGCTGTTTTGTTATCTTAATTGTACCTAAAATAAGTCAAAAGTTGAAATAAAGCGCTCACATCTAACCATATACACAAAAAGACAACCAACTTTGTTTACACATTTAGAATTGCAAAAATAATAAAACTACGGATTTAAAGTTGATATTTTGTAATTTAGTAGCCAAATCAACGCTTAAACGATTAAAAATGACAATTCTTATTGTTGCAGCAACATTTGATGAAATACTATTGTTGGTTAACACAAAACAAAAACAGGGCAAAACATTGTTAAGTTCAACAATAGCGAACGTTGATATTTTGGTGACAGGAATAGGAATAGCAGCTACAATTTTCAATCTTACAAAGTGTTTGTCAAAAAACAGATACGACATAATACTAAATGCAGGAATTTGCGGATCGTATAATTCAGACATCGAATTAGGCAGTGTAGTTGAAGTTATTGAAGATTGCTTTTCCGACCGAATTGTTGAAACAGAAAGCAACGTAATATCATGGCTTGAAGCAGGTTTCAATGTTTTTGACAATAGTGTTGAACAAACATCTTGCTTAAAACCTACTTTTCAGACAAACACGAAACAGTACAGAAAAGTTAAAGCAATTACCAGCGATACAGTACACGCAAATAAGAAAACTATTGATGCTCTGAAATCGAGATTTAATCCCGATATTGAATCAATGGAAGGGGCAGCCGTCTTTTATGTTTGTTTTTCAATGGGGATAAAATCAATGCAACTGAGGGCTGTTTCAAATATGGTTGGGGTTAGAGATAAAAGGGAGTGGAAAACTGAACTTGCAATAAACAATTTGTCGTTAGCTGTAAATGAGGTTGTTAACAACATAATAAAAAAATAAAAACTGATAATGAAATGAATATGCCAAACTTCTATGAAGGTGCAAGGTGCAAGGTACAAAGTGCAAGGTACAAAGAAATGCACCGCATTCGTAACTCGTAACTCGTAATTGCTAATTGTTCATTGCTTTTAACTTTTAACTTTTAATTTCCATGAGACTCAAATTAGCCTTTTCAACATGTCCGAACGACACTTTTATGTTCGAAGCTATTGTAAATAAGCGTATCGATACTCTGAATTACAACTTTGAACTCACGCTCGCCGACATAGACATACTTAACAAATTAACATCTAATAATGAGGTTGATATCGCTAAAATAAGCTTTAATAATTACCCTCTTATTTCAAAAAATTATCAGCTTTTACGTTCTGGTTCGGCTATTGGATTTGGAAATGGTCCCATGATAATTAGCAAACACAAAATAGAGCTTAAAGACCTGAAACACAAGAAAATAGCAATTCCAGGTGAAAATACAACGGCGAACCTGCTGTTAAAAAGGCTTTTTCCTGATATCAGAACGAAAAAAGTTTATCTCTTTTCAGATATTGAGCGAGCCATTTTAGAGGGCGAAGTTGATGCAGGTTTGATTATTCACGAAACCCGCTTTACCTATAAACAACGTGGTTTGCAGCAAGTCGCAGATCTTGGACATGAATGGGAAAAACAAACAGGATTACCTTTACCTCTTGGTGGAATTACAATTAGACGAGATTTGCCTGAGAAGATAAAGATTGATATTCAACAAATTATGCAAGAGAGCGTAAAGTATGCACTAAATAATCCTGAGAAGCCGATGCCTTACGTAAAACGTCATGCGCAAGACATTAGTGATGAGGTTGTTAGTCAACATATAAACCTCTATGTGAATAGTAAAAGCATAAGAATTGATAACGAATCAGAACATGCGATAAATCAACTTTTATCACTCTCATCCGAATTTTACAATACAATATTAAGTAAACCGATTTTTATAGATTAAGATATGGTTAGAGCAACATGTTTATTGCTATTGACAATGATTACGCTTAATATTTCGGCAAAATCGTTGTTTCCCTCTTTGTTCAAAAGCAAGGAGGTTGATACCGCCTATATTGTAAGTTTTAATGATAAACTAATTGCAGGTATTTACATTCCTCATAAATTTGTAAGCTTCAGCGCTTTAGATGTTTCTTCGGGTAAATTAATAGAGTATGAGCCAAACAGTAAGTTAGCTATAGGTCTTGAAGCATCTTACAAATGGTTTGGACTTGGGTTAGCATACTCGATTCCATCGAGCAGGAAAAGCAGTAGGCAGCTCGGAGATACTAAAAGCATTGATTTTCAATATAATTTCATTCTACGGCATTGGGCTATTGACGGATATTTTCAGTTATACAAAGGTTTCTATTTTTCTAATATGTCGGACTACTTTGATCTTTGGAATTATGATAGCGATTATCCAAAAGCAGATTTAAAAATTGGGAATTATGGTATTGTCGCTAATTATATTGTTAACAACGACAAATTTTCGTATCAAGCTGTATTCAATTTTAATGAAAAGCAGAAAAAGAGTGTTGGCTCGTTAATTTTAGGAACTTTTGTATTCTACAACACTTTAAATGCTGATACAACTTTCATACCCCACTTTGCAATGAAATATTTTCAAGATATTTCACAATTAAGCAATATGGGCGCTATTTCTTTTGGTGCAACCGTTGGATATGCTTATACATTTGTTATTAAAAAATATTTTTGTGTAAATATAAGTTTAATTCCCGGATACGGAGTTTTCAACAATTCAGCACGTTACGATAATGGTGCGCCCATTGAAAAAGGGCTTAAATCTGCTTTCTTTTTCCAATCTAGAGTCTCGCTTCTTTATCAAAAGAACGATTTTTATGTCTGTTTTTCTGGGGTTACAGGTACTCAAACCTCTATAAGTAAATCACCGTACTCTTTTTCTTTTGGACATGGACAGACAGAATTATCTGTTGGTTATCGTTTTAACGCACACAAATTATCAAATAGCAAACTTTTTCACTAAAAACAGAAAGATGAATGAGCAGATTTAAATTTTTAAAATAAAAAAATTTATTATCTATTCTTAACAACGTGTGTAAATTATAATACAAAGAGTAACAAGATATTATCCTTGCAGCGCCGTATATTTAAGTCTTGAAACACTCCCTACATTCACAAATTTTAATATCTTTGCGTTAATTAGTGAAGTATGTGCAAATAGAACAATTAAATCTTAATGTATCTAACAAATGATAACATAATAAAAACAGACAGACTATGAACAAACAAATTTCGACAAGAATAGAACAAATCGCCGTTGAGTTAACAAATCAGCTTAGCGTTGTTGAGACGCCTGGAGAATTGGATTCTGTTCAAAAAGTATTCGAGATCTTTTCGGAGATGGATTATTACAAAAAACACCCTGATTATTTGAAATTTGTTGACGTGCCCAACGATAAATTAGGTCGCAGGTCGCTTATTGCAATTATGAAAGGTGAGAAAAACAAAAGCAACAAAACAATAATAATGATTGGACATACCGATACAGTTGGTATTTCTGATTATGGAACATTGAAACATCTTGCAAATAAACCATACGAACTTACAGAAAAATTTAAAGAAATAGCATCGACATTACCACCTGAAGTAAGAAAAGATCTCGAGTCGGAAGAATATCTATTCGGGCGCGGACTCTTTGACATGAAAACAGGCGATGCCATTATTATGGCTGTTATGGAAGAGATTTCGAAAGATATTGAAAACTTCGAGGGGAACTTGATTTTCGCAGCAGTTTGCGACGAAGAAGGAAACTCGGCAGGTATGTTATCTGTTATTCCTGAATTTATTAAACTTCAAGAAAAAGAAAATTTCGACTATTTAGCGCTATTAGATACCGATTACATGACCTCTGAATACGAAGGAGATGAAAACAAATATGTTTATATCGGTACAGTTGGCAAGCTTATGCCATCGTTCTATGTTGTAGGAAAAGAGACACACGTCGGAGAATCATTTAAAGGGGTTGATGCCAACCAAATAGCTTCGGCAATTACGACAAGAATAAACCTAAATGCCGATTTTTGCGATATCGCTGAGGGAGAAGTATCTTTACCGCCTATAACTTTAAGACAACGTGACTTAAAGCCCGAATACTCTGTTCAAACCGCCAAAACAGCAACTCTCTTTTTCAATTATGCAACACACATAAGCACGCCTGATGAAGTTTTAAACAAAATGATCAAGGCAGGGAAAGAGGCTTTCAAAAATACAATTGATAATTTGAACACTCAGTACGAAAGATTTTGCAAATTAGCAGGACGTAAATTCAAAAAATTGCCATGGGAAAGCAGAGTTATTTCATACGAAGAGTTGTATCAAAAAGTTAAAGCAGAAATGGGCGCTGAGCTAGACAAACAGTTAGAGAAGCTCTCAAATTCAATGCTAAAAGATGAATCAATAGATCAAAGGGATTTTGCACTAAAAATTGTTGAAGAGACACACAAACTATGGTCAGACAGAGAGCCGATTGTAATAGTTTATTTTACACCACCATATTATCCTCACATTTATGTAGAAGGGAAAAGACCAAAAGAGAAGGCTCTGCTCGAAGCTGTCGCTGATGCCGTTAATTCAACTAAAACAGATTACAAATTGGTTTACAAAAAGTTTTTCCCATACATATCAGATTTAAGTTATGGAGCTGCACCTAAAGATCCAAAAATAATTGCTGCATTAAAAAATAATATGCCGGGATATGGTACTAAATATTCACTTCCGTTAGAAGAGATGCAGAAACTTGATTTACCAGTACTTGATATAGGCGCTTTTGGTAAAGACGCGCACAAATTTACGGAAAGAATAGAAAAGAGATACTCATTTGAAGTAGCTCCGATATTAGTTTACAAAACTATTATGAACTTGTTGTCAAAATAGAATTTGATTACCAAAATTAAGGCAAACCCTTAAATTATCTGTTTATTTATTACAAACTACGTTTTGGCATTGAATTTGTTCTATTTAAATAGATTTTTCATACTTTTAAAATTTTGATTTTGGAAAGCTGCCTAAAATATTTTAGGCAGTTTTCTTTTTATTAAGTGTCTGATTTGCAATTAATTGTCCTGTAGCTTAAAAACACACAACAATTAACAGTTAATTGCTAATTGAATCTAACTTTTATTTTTAACTATATTTGTGCTCAAAACTTTTAAAACGTTATGCAGCTACATGCAACTAACTTGGTTAAACGATATGGTAAAAGAACCGTAGTAAGAGGTGTAAACCTTGAAGTTAATCAAGGAGAAATAGTTGGTTTATTGGGACCGAACGGGGCGGGAAAAACAACCTCCTTTTATATGATTGTTGGTTTAATAAGACCAAATTCGGGACAAATCTTTATCGATCAAAAAGAGATAACCACAGAACCTGTCTATCTTCGCGCCAAACAGGGGATTGGCTACTTAGCACAAGAAGCGTCAGTTTTTCGTAAACTAAGTGTCGAAGATAATATTTTGTCAGTTATGGAGATGGCACGGTACAGCAAAGAGTATCGTACCGAAAAGCTTGAAGAGTTACTAGATGAGTTTGGACTACAAAGAATTAGAAAAAGTCTCGGAATACAGTTATCTGGAGGCGAACGCCGTAGAACAGAAATAGCCCGTGCTTTAGCTATTAATCCAAAATTTATATTGCTTGATGAACCTTTCGCTGGGGTCGATCCTATAGCAGTTCAAGATATTCAAGAAATTGTATTTAATTTAAAAGAGAGAAACATCGGTGTTTTAATTACCGACCATAATGTTCATGAAACGCTAAGTATTACCGATAGAGCATATTTGCTTTTTAATGGCTCAATTCTTAAGTCTGGTACTGCTGAAGAATTAAGTGTCGATCCACAAGTAAGAAAAGTATATCTTGGTGAAAACTTTGTTTTACGAAGATAGATAGTATTATTAAAAACGTCTATGCGATTTTCTCTTTACGTTATCATATTCTTTTTTCCGTGCTTGACTTATGCACAACTAACAAAAGTAAGGGGAAAAGTTCTTGATGCCGCAACTAAAGAACCACTTGCATTTGTTAGTATAGCCTTTCAAGGCACAACAATTGGCGTCATTAGTGATATTGAGGGTAATTATCATATCGAAACTCGGACGGCTTCCGACAGTATCGTATTTTCATATATAGGCTACAATAGAGAAGCACGCTTAGTAAAAAAAGCACAGTTTCAAGAAATAGATGTAGAACTTACTGCAGCATCTATTTCTTTACAAGAAGTTGTTGTCAAGCCCAGTAAAAATCCTGCTTTGATTTTGCTTGATTCTCTCCATGCACACAGGAGCATAAACAATACTGATAGACTTGAGTTCTGGGAATCAGAGGTTTATAATAAAATGGAATTTGATATTAGCAACGTTGACGATAACTTCAAGAAAAGCCGCTTGTTTAAACAGTTTCAATTTATTTTTGATTATGTGGACACCTCTTTAGTAAGTGGTAAGAGCTATCTTCCTATATTTATAACTGAAACAGTATCAGACTTATATTATCAGAAAAATCCAAAAAAAGAGAAAGAAGTCATACGAGCTACCAATGTAAGCGGCGTAAAAAACGATCAACTATCACAATTTACTGGACAGATGTATTTGAAGGTAAATCCATACGATAATTTTTTGCAGCTTTTTGGTAAAGGCTTCGTCAGCCCGCTCGCAACTTTTGGAACAGTTTATTACAAATATTATTTAATAGATAGCGCGTATATTGATAATAGGTGGTGTTATCAAATATCGTACTTACCCAGACGTTCACAAGAACCTACCTTTACAGGCAACTTTTGGATACACGATACCACATTTGCCTTGACTAAAATAAATGCCAGATTGGCTCAGGATGCAAATCTAAACTTTGTTAATGATTTGATTTATGATTTGGAGTATCAGTATGTTGGTGATAGCCTGTGGTTTACAAAAACCGAAGATATTTTTATCGACTTTAATATATCTGATAAAACGTCAGGTATATTTGGAAACAAAACCACATCATATAAAAATGTTGTAGTAGGGAAAAAACGAGACGATAAATTTTTTAACCCTCAATTAGCTCAAGAGTTTATTACTCTCGATAGTGTTAATAAACTCTCCAATGAAGAATGGAATCAGTTAAGACACATGGAGTTAACTAAAAAAGAGCTTCAGATTTATGATATGGTCGATAGCATTAAAGAAGTTCCAATATTTCAGACTTGGGTGGATATCATTACCACATTGATTGGAGGTCATTATGTTTGTAAGTACTTTGAAATAGGTCCGTATTACAAACTATATAGTTTTAATGCTATAGAAGGCAATAGACTCCGTTTTGGAGGGCGAACCAGTAACGAATTTAGCAAAAAGCTGATGTTAACAGGACACGTAGCTTACGGCACTGGCGATAATAGGTGGAAATTCGCAAGCGGTGGACTTTATATGTTCAATAAAAATCCGCGAAGAACCGCAGGCTGGAACGTAAAACACGACATTGAACAATTGGGAATAAGTCAAAACGCATTCACACAAGACAATATTTTAGCTTCTATTTTGCAACGAACATATAATCGTAAGCTTACAATGGTCGATGAAGCTGAGTTATTCCTCGAATACGAATGGTTCCAGGGATTATCGAATACTCTGAAAATAAATACTCGACAAATTTGGAGTACCGAATACGTGCCTTTTGTTGTTTTTGCTAATGGAGAGCAGACAAATAAAGAAAAACTTCCTACTACCGAAATAACTCTAAATACCAGATATGCATACAATGAGAAATTCTTATTGGGTGAGTTTCTGCGGGTTAGTCTCGGAACAAATTATCCTATACTTAATCTTGACATTACAGCAGGATTAAAAGGAGTTTTCGATAGTGAATATGAATATTATCGTATTCATGCAAGTGTTGAGCATGGATTTAATATTAACCCCATAGGTCGTTTAAAATATATTTTGGACATGGGAATTTATTTTGGTAATGCACCATACCCACTACTTCAGCTACACGAGGGTAACGAAACGTATGCCTACGATAATTTTGCATTTAACATGATGAATTATTATGAATTTGTCTCCGACAAATACGTTAGTTTGCTTGCAGAACACCATTTTGACGGTTTCTTTTTTAACAGAATACCACTATTCCGTAAACTGAAATGGAGAGAAGTTGTTTCCACTAAAGGATTGATAGGGCGAGTAAGCGATAAAAATAGGAATTTGATGCAATTTCCTGAAGGATTGAGCGAATTAACCGTGCCTTATGTAGAGGCGAGCGCGGGAATAGAGAATATATTTAAACTTTTTAGAATTGATGCAACTTGGAGGCTTACATATCTTGATTATCAAGAAAATGTAACCAATCAAACGGAAATCCCAAAATTTGGAATACGCGTACAGTTGAAGTTTGAATTTTAAAAGGTAAAAGGTAAAAGGAGCAAAGTGCAAGCGCTTTTCAACTTTTACCTTGTCCCTTTTACCTTGTGCCTATATTTACAGTCCAAAAGCGTAATAAGCCCTCATGCCGTTAGGATAAATACCCTCAACATACACGCCTCCTTTTGTTGCTTTATTCAATGCATCATTCAGATCTTCAATTTTCAAGATACTTTGACCATTTACAAATGTTATAATAAATCCATTCCTTATACCAGCATTTAACAACTTACCCTTCTCTAAATCAACAACTTGCAATCCCCCTTTAATACCTAAACTTTTGGCATCACTTTTACTAACAGGCTTAAATATAGCTCCCAATACGTTCATAACATCGGTTCTTTTAATAATATCGGTTGAGCCAAAACGATTTTGGAGAATTGCTTTTTTATCTATTACTTTTCCGTTGCGGTTTATTGTCAACGATATTTCTTGCCCGGGTCTGAAACGTATTAAGTGATCTTGAAACTCCGAGAGTGTTTTAACTTGAATAGTTCCAATATGTGTAATAACATCGCCCGGCTCGATACCTGCTTCGCTTGCAGGACTGCCAGCCTCTGTTTGCTGGACTAATACTCCATCTAAAACTTTTAGGTTAAATCTTTCAGCTAACTGACTATTGATATCGCTTGTAACAATTCCCAATATCGCTCGCTGAACCTCACCAAACTCAATTAAATCGCTTACAACTTTTTGAACAATACTAATCGGAACCGCAAATGAGTATCCTGTAAATGTTCCTGTTTGAGAAGCAATAGCTGTATTTATACCTATTAGCTCGCCCTTGCTGTTAACCAATGCGCCACCACTATTTCCAGGATTAACTGCGGCATCGGTTTGTATAAACGACTCTATACCATACTTTTTGTTTATAACGTTGATATTTCGAGCTTTAGCAGAGATTATACCTGCAGTAACCGTTGATGTTAAATTAAATGGATTGCCAACTGCTAATACCCATTCGCCAACTTTTGCTGAATCTGAACTACCAAAAGGCAGACAAGAGAAATTATCTCCTTCAATTTTTAATAATGCAATATCAGTACTCGGATCAGTCCCAATAAGTTGAGCCTCGAATGTTCGCTTGTCGTTCAAAGTTACCTCAATTTTATTAGAATTTTCAATGACATGATTATTGGTTACAATAAACCCATCTTTCGTAATTATTACTCCCGAACCCGTTGAAATAACAGGGTTTCGCTCATAGCCATAGTTTGGCGAACCAAAGAAAAAATCTAAAAATGGATTTGAATAACTTTGACTTTGTCGTGAACTTAACGTTTTAACGTGTACAACAGCATCAACAGATTTTTGTGCAGCTGTAGTTAAATCAACGTAACGGCTATTTTGCACTTTCTGAACTGATTCAGTCAGTTGTACAGGTACTGAATTCTTAAATTCAACAGTTGAATGTGAGTTGTTTTCCTTGGGATTTGAGAAAAACAGATGTGCCATTAAAACAATAGCGCCACCAGAAAATCCGGTAAGCAAACTAAGAAAAAAAGTATTTCGTTTCATATTATCTGAGTTAAAAGTTAAAAGTTTAAAGTTTATAAAGTAGAGACGTAGCACGCTCCGTCTCTACTTCTTGGTTGTTTTGATTGTTTTGATGTTCATAATTTTTATATTGCAATTAACGTACTTAATCTTAAATCTATTTGTTTAGCGATAAATTTTTAACGAACTTTTAACCTTTGATGACATGTTGTCATATTTAATTTCTATTTTTATCGCTTTTTAGTACAATTTTTTGCAAATTTTACCGCTTATGACATCAAAACAGATAAAATTTTTCAAGTATCACGGAGCAGGAAACGATTTCATAATGCTTGATAACCGTTCCCAGCAATATTCTACGCTTACATCAGAAGATATATCTTTTCTTTGTGATAGGCATTTTGCTATAGGCGCCGATGGCTTAATAATGTTAGAAAATAGCGATAACGGCGATTTTTATATGCGCTATTTTAATAGCGACGGACATGAGGGGACAATGTGTGGCAATGGAGGAAGATGTGCTGTACTATTTGCACATAATCTAAAATTGTTCGATAAAAGAACCACGTTTTTTGCAGTTGACGGAGAACATAAAGCAGAGCTGTTATCTAATGGACAAATCAGATTGAAAATGTCTGACTCTTCTCTGCCAGAAGCTGTAAACGATAACATGTATAAAATCAACACAGGCTCTCCGCATTTGGTTGTTTTTGTAGATAATGTTGAGAATTACGATATGAAAGAGATTGGACGTAAGTTGCGATACGACACCCAAATATATACTGAGGGTACAAATGTTAATTTTTGCCAAATTGTTGACAATAAAATTAAAATAAGAACCTATGAGCGAGGTGTAGAAGATGAAACATTAGCCTGCGGGACTGGTAGTGTTGCCTCGTCAATAGTGTCGTATTATTTGGGGCTAATAAAACAAAGTGAAAATATTGTTTTAGAAACTAAGGGAGGAGAGTTAATTGTTAGCTTTAACATGACAAATAGGGTTTTTGATGTTTTTTTAACAGGACCTGCAAAAAATGTTTTTGAAGGAATAATAGAAATTGTTTGATTTATCTTTTTATTTAATGTAAAATAATTTTAACTTTGTTAGCCAAAGATAGCTTTTTATTAATTGACACATTATTAATCTGATTTAAAATATGTTCAGTTCGGATTTGGAAAAAAGAGAATTAGCTTTTGAATTGTACGACGGCTTTAAAGATTCCGATTTGAGTTATGTTTATCATGGGCATTTCAGTCAAAAAATTACTGACTTAATTATCATGATGGCAGAAACAACTATGAATCAGGCGGGGGAGTCTGCCAGGATTAAGAAGCGAGTTTTTTCGATAATGGTTGAAAGCCTTCAAAATATTACAAGGCATCAAGATGTTGTAGATGAACACCAGGGTCTTTTCGCTATCGAACAGAAAGATGGGAACTATTTTGTAACAACGGTAAACCATATATTCAATTCAAATATTGAACATGTTGACGGACTTTTGAAAAAGATACAGAGTTTACAAGCAGAAGATTTGAAATTGTATTACAAAGAAGTTTTAACAGAAAACGAAATCTCAGAAAAGGGCGGAGCAGGATTAGGATTAATAGAAATTGCAAAAAAATCTAACAACAAAATATCTTATCATTTTCATAAGATAGATGACGTTTGTTCATATTTTTATTTTCATACATGTATAACTCCCAGAGAAGAAGATGATAGTGATGATACAGAACTTGTAAGGATAGATAATATCTTTTTTCTACATCAGCTACTAAAGCAAAAAGAGGTGCAGCTCATTTATAATGGTATTTTCAATCAAGAAAATCTTATTAACTTGTTGAATATTATCGAAAATCAAATGGAGGGCATGGGACACATCAAGAGAATTGTTTTTAATATGATGGTTGAAATGATACAAAACATTGTTAAACACGCACTTCGAAATGATGAGAGAAAAGGTAATCCGGGAATATTTTTTATTAACAAGAAAAACGGAATGCACGTTCTTAATACGGGCAACTATATTTTGAAGAAAAATATTGATGAAGTTAAGAGTAAAATTGACTATGTTAACAGTCTAAATCATAAGGAGCTCGACGATTATTATAACAAGTGTTTATTTGATTTTCAAATAGATAGTCCAAAAGAATCAGGCTTGGGGTTTATAGAACTTAAAATGAAGAGTAGTGATAAAATTCGATATACATTCCAAGACATTGACGACAAAAAATCGTTTTTTATTCTCCAGATTTACATTGAATAAAATAGAGTATGACACCACTTATATATGATGGAACAGAAGATACTCCGAAAGTTGTTTTGGACAGAGATGCAGAAGAGTTTTTAATATCCGGACGCTCGTTGCCAGAAGATGCGTTTCTGTTTTATAAGCCCATTTTCCGATGGTTAGAGGAGCACGCTAAAAATCCAAAGAAGAAAACAATTTTTCGGTTTGAATTAGAGTACTTTAATACATCTTCGGCTAAGCAACTATCAAAAATTTTTATCTTCTTGAAAAATATAAAAGAAGAGGTTGAGGTTATATGGTGCTATCAAGTTGATGATATAGACATGTTGAATAGTGGCAAAAGATTTGAAAAATTTACTAATCTTAACTTTAAAATGGAAGTTCTGCCTGTGATAGAAGATGATGATTTTAGAATAATAACAGAGTAAATATTATGCTTTATCCATTGTTTATAGAAGAAACAGAAGATTCTCCACGAGTGTTGTTTGATCCCGAGAGGGGAATTTTTTCTATTTCTAAAAAAAGCTTACCAGAAGATGCTGTCGGGTTTTATGAAACCGTATTTGATTGGTTTAAAATGTATATTGATGAACCTAATGAGGAAACACTTTTTACATTTGATTTAGAGTACTATTCAACAAGCACAGCGAAACAAATAACTAAACTGATGTTTTTATTAGAAAAGTTGAGTGAACGCAGTAAGGTTAAGATAATTTGGAATTTCAAAGAAGGCGACATGGATATGGAAGCAGCTGGAAATCGATATAAACAGTTGATAAGTACAGATATAGAGGTAGTTCAGGCTTCTGAATAATAATTTATAAATGCAAAAATTAACATAATAAAGCTAATACCGATTGGACAGCTATTATAGTCCAAACTTCACTATCGCTCTTTTGGAATATGTATATGTTACGTCGGCATTTACCATTGTGAAATTTTATAAAAGATTGCTTAGTACATGACAAAAAAACAATTAATGATGCGTTGAGCGTGATGGTATGATAGATTTGGGTGTATAGACACAATGCATTACGTTTGTACATTGAAAACATGGCCTGCGTGAACAATGCGACATACTCGGTCGCTGAGTTTATCGAAGCGACCTTTCATTATAGGTAGCCTATGACTTTGGCTTCGACGGTTATTGAGCTTGTCGAAATATAAACTCAGCCGACGTATCACAGTCACTGAACCTGTCGAAGAGTGGTTTTTAAGCGGAGTATTTAGGCTCTGCTCGATTAGCGAATAAAACTATTTGTTACATGTTTTTCAAACCCTTCATTTACAATAATATACAAATAATTTTAAATTTTTGTCATGTACTTAGAAAAGATTGGACTTTTATAAAATTAGAATTGGTATTAGAAAATGTATAAAGAACTACAAATCAAGAGTTTGGGATTAGCCTTCTATTTTTCTCCCCTTCCATTGTGGTTTATAGAAAAGCGATAAAACAGCAATTACAACACTATAAAATGGGTATAAAGCCCCAACAATAAAAACATGAAACAACGAGACTTTATGCTCGTAAACACTCATTGCCTTAACTGTTAATATGGTTTCTGAAAGAATTTTTACTGTCCAAAGCGATACCCATATTTTTACATGAAAGATAAATATCGAAACAGTTGCAATAACTTGGGTAAGTCCAACAAAAGACGTAAATATTAATGAAAACGCATCTATATAATGTTTTGATTTTCCTATCCAACGCACCTTTTGTTGCACCATTTCTAATAGTGTAGATTCAGCTTTTGAAAACACTTGCGTCTCTTTTACTGTTGTGTACCCAACTCTTTTCTTTGCTTTAACTGCTTGTTGGAGTCTAAAAATATCGTCTCCTGAAGAAACATGGTTTAGTAGAGTGGTGTCGTTGGTTTCTCGCTTTATGGCTATGTTTGCTCCATTACACAAAACGGGCTTTTTACATGAAATCAAAGAGTGCCCAACTGCTGTTAAAAACAGTGTTTCAACTGCTTGCAGTTTTTGCAAAATATTTTTGCAATCGTGTATTAACAATGCACCCGAGCAAAACTCCAAGTTGTTGTGTGTCATCTCGTTTACCATTGTTTCGACCCAGTTGGGATTTATTGTGCAATCAGCATCGGTAAATAGTATAAATTCTCCTTTGCACTGTTTTGTGCCGAACTCTAATGCATCTTTTTTCCCCGCTAAATTAGCTGGCAGTTGAAAAATTTGAAAACGTTGTTCATTTTTAGTTTTTGAAAAAGCTACTGATAAGCCGTTGTCGGTTGAATGGTCGTCAACCAAAACAAATTTACAATTATGATACGACTGTTTAATTAATGAATCGATTAGGGCAGCTATTTTCGCTTCTTCGTTACGAAAAGCTATTACGACATTAACATAAATATCTGATTTTGAAATAGCGCCTCTTTCTGTTTTGTTTAGTTTAATGGTTAGAATACATACAGATAGAAAATAAAAGAATATTACGGTTGTAAATCCAATTATTAAAATTAATTCAAATGTAAAAACCATGTTGTAACGTATTGGTAATCAGCTGTAAATTGTTTGTTTTAAAGATATTAGAAAAAATTTCCTCAACTGAGCGGAGTTAGAAGTAAATCACATATTGTCCAACGGACAATACACTTTTACCTTGCTCCTTGTACCTTTTACCTCCTAATCTAATTATCGCTAAAAAACATAGCAACATCCCTTGCTGTCTTGGGTAATCCCACAATCTTATTGCTTTTTGTGTCAACAATTATCATTACTGGCGTTGAAACAACATAATATATTTTTGCAACCTGACTTAAAAGCCCACCTTTACTAAGTGCATGCGTCCACTTTGAGAGATTTTTTATGTTGTTTTCCCATATTGGAATCTCTGTTTCTGTCTCATCAATGCTTACAGCCAAAACATCAAATTTCGAGCTAAATGGTGAATTAGTGTAAAACATATAAAGTTGTTTTGTGACCTCTTGACAATGTTCACAATCGGCGCTCCATATCATAAGAAGCTTATATGGCTTCGATTCTCCAAAACTATGGAAATTTAAGGCGCTGTTTTCTGTGTCGGTAATATCAAAATCGGGCGCAATTGTACCGATTTTAAGATGACTTATTCCTTCAATACGCTTAATGATAGCATCTTTTTTTGTTGCCGGACACTTCGGATTTTCAAGGTGTTCAGCAAGCATCTGAATACCCGATTCCATTCCCATGCTCTCATATCCATCAAAAAAATAGTCTAACATTTTTCCACAAACAACAGGGTCTCCTGTTTTTGCTCTTTCAATCAGTTTTTTGCCTGCCGATATCAGAGCCGAGTCTGTTTGAGTAGCCGTGTAACTCCTGTCAAAGTGCATGTTAACATAATTATCTAACCATTTCCGATAATCGAAAGAGCGTGTAATTAAAGTGTCTTTAAAATCAATTATTTTGATATAGTTTTCGAGCATTGCATTTTTTCGAGCCTTTTCATCGAGTGTAAAATCAATTTCCGAAATCTCTTGAAGCACAAAAGTATGGCTTACAAAAAGGTCTTTATGTTCTGCTGCCTGTTGTTTTAGCCAATCAGCGTGTTGTTTGATTCTTTGCTTATACTCTTTTAACCCTTCTTTGTAGAAGTTGCTGTTTTTATCATCGTACTTGGATAAAACCATTTGAATTAAACCAATATTTTCTTTAATCGATTGATTTTGAATACTAAACTGCTGGTATATTCTGTTTTCTTTGTCGTTATCAGAAAAAATAACACTATCGGCAATTGTGGCATAAATAGGATTAATATTTATACTAACGTTTTGTTTGTTTATAAAAATGCGTTGTTCTGAAGCGGAAGGTTTACCTGAGCTTATATCAAAATAATCAAAACGTAATTGAAAATCGCTGGGAATCAACTCTTTATTTATTGTGAATGTAACGCTCTGTCCGTTTTGCACCTGCTCAAAAACTTTTATTGGCTTATACGCATTTGAACCTGTGAGAGGAGCTAAGGACACACGTGCCATTGATACCCCACGCAAGTAAACGGTAACGGCTCTATCCTGAATACCTTGACTTTGGCATGAAACTGCTGTAAATACCAATACTAAGGCAACTAATAATTTTGCGAAAGTTTTTGTTTGTATCATAATTCTATTTATTTAATGTTATGTAAACGGCTGTGCAATTGACAATTATGTCATTGTGTTTAAAATTTAGACAGCAAGTTCTCTTTTCTATATCTACTTTTTTACAAGTTCAATCTCAAATAATTTGGGCCACAATTTTCCCGTTACAAACAGTCGTTTGTTTTTTTTATCCCATGCGATTCCGTTTAAAACATCTATGCGATAATTTCTTTTATCTTGTTCGCTAAGAAGTCCTTGCAGGTCTATTTTCTCTAAGACCTGTCCGCTTTTCGGGTCAATCGTAATTATATAATCCTCGCCGTAAACATTAGCCCAAATTTTATCATCGTAATACTCAAGCTCGTTAAGTCTTGATATTTTGCGTTCGTGGTCGTAAACTTCAATTGTACCGACTTCCGAAAACTGCTCTGGGCTAATAAAGTGCAGAATATGAGTTCCATCACTGCGAATTAGATGCTTGTTATCGTATGTAAGTCCCCAACCTTCGGTTGAAATTGGAAACTCAAGAACAAGGTCAAAGGTTTGTAAATTAAATACATATCCCTTTTTGGACTCCCAAGTCAGAAGATAAATTTTGTCTTTATAGCGTGCTATTCCTTCGCCAAAATCCTCATCTGGCAAGTCGTACTGTTTCAACACTTTACCTGTTTTTAAATCAACCTTTCTTAACGATGATTCGTTGTACTGCCCGGTGCTTTCATACAAATAGCCATCTTCGAACATCAATCCTTGGGTGTAAGCTTTTGTATCGTGAGGATAGCTGTTAACTATTTTGTATCCGTATTCTTCTGGCTTATTTGCAGCCAAAAAACGTAATGATGTCGATGAGCTTACTTGTAATGTATCGATATGGAAGACAAATCTTACATGATTTGAACCGGTTTTAGCATTTGTAGAGTTCCATCTAATAGCATTTATATCATCAAACAAGACAACATATAAGTTATTGATTGTCATTTTTATGCTGTCAAACTTTACAGAATCTGATACTCGAAAATTAAAACTGATTTCATCGCCAATACGAAAAACGTCATTTCTCGATGGCTTGGTAATCGATACACTATATTTTGGTTGTGCTGTTTTTACCTCATCGGTTCTGCTTGTAGGTTGGGAATTGCAAGCGTTTAAAATAATTGCAAAAAATAAAAGTATCGCGATGGTCGCAGAGTTGTAAAAAAGTGAATTTAATTTTGTGTGTATCATTTATTTGTTGGTTGTTTTTATGTTATAAACTACATTTGCATTATTTTGACACACAAAAATAGTCAAACTTAGGTTTAATTCTGAATTTAAACATAATATTTCACTTTTTGCTGGCTGAATGAAACGATTTCTCGATACATTAAAGCGTGGCTTAGCAAACTTTAAGGAGTTGAGTGTAAGAAAAAAACTACTTCTTTTAGGCATAATATTGCTTTTGTTGTTTATTATATCGCTGTTTTTCAATCCCATACGTTTCTCGTCGCCTTGGTCTCCAGTTTTATATGATTCAAAAGGAAACCTGATATCGGCATCGCTTGCGGAAGACAATCAGTTTCGATTTTTTCCTTCAGATTCTGTGCCAGAGAAACTTAAAACATGTATCGAAGTGTTTGAGGATAAACGATTTCGCAGTCATATTGGTGTTGATATAAGGGCTCTTGGTCGGGCATTGTATCAAAATATAAACAATCGTAGAGTTGTAAGCGGTGCAAGCACTATCACTATGCAGGTTGTGCGAATATCTAAAGGAGCTGGCAAAAGAACAATTTGGGTTAAACTAAAGGAGTTGTATGAAGCTGTCCGTTTGGATTTACATCTAAGCAAGGATAGTATTCTGACCCTTTGGGCTACTCATGCTCCTTTCGGTGGCAATGTTGTTGGATATGAAGCTGCTGCGTGGCGTTATTTTGGGCGATCTGCCGACAATTTAAGCTGGGCTGAGGCAGCAACTTTAGCTGTTTTACCAAATGCTCCTGCACTGATTATACCGGGTAAAAACAGCGAAAAGCTTAAAGAAAAACGTGACAGATTGATTGGTAAACTCGCAAAGCTTGGAATAATTGACGAAACAACCGCCGAATTGTCATTTGATGAGCCCGTTCCGCAATCAATAAATCCATTTCCTGAAACAGGAAGATGGCTGTTACAGTCGCATTTAAAACTGACAGGGCAAAATCCTTACAAGAAAGTGAACACAACCATTGATTCCTATTTGCAAGAGCAGGTAGCGACAATTGTTAGAAGCTATTCGGCTCATTATAAACAAACTAATATCCAAAATATTGCTGTTTTGGTAATTGAAACAAAAAGCGGTAATGTTTTGGCATATATAGGCAACTCAACATTGAAAGGCGCAGAAAATCAGTGGGTTGATAATATCTCTGCACTGCGAAGTCCGGGAAGCACATTGAAACCAATTTTGTATGCCTCTATGGTTAGTCGAGGCGAGCTTTTGCCAAAGATGTTAGTGCCCGACTATCCCACAAATATTGACGGATATCTGCCACGTAATTTTGACGGACTCTGGAATGGAGCACTCCCCGCCGATGACGCTTTATGTCGTTCTGTTAATGTTCCGTTTGTAAGACTGCTACAAAAACACGGTATAGCGCAGTTTAATACCACCTTAAAGAATATGGGTATAACTACTTTAACCAAAAGTCCTGGTCACTACGGATTGTCAATAATTTTGGGTGGAGCCGAAACTACACTTTGGGAAACGACAGGTGTTTACGCATCGTTAGGGCGAATTTTGCTAAACTACAGTGAAAATTCGGGTCGTTATGATAAGTCAGATATACACGCTCCACTTTTATATAATACGGAAACTTTCCCAATCTATTCAGAAACAGAAGATTATCCAATTTCTCCATCTGGAATATGGGCTGCGTTTGAAGCTCTACAAAAACCTGAACGTCCTGATATCGAGCGAGGCTGGGAATATTTTCCATCATCAAGGCGTATTGCTTGGAAAACAGGAACAAGTTTTGGCTTCCGCGATGCATGGGCAATTGGCGCCGACCCTGAATACACCGTTGGAGTTTGGGTTGGAAATTCAAGTGGAGTCTCAGCATCGGGATTGTTGGGGATTTCAAAAGCTGCACCAGTTCTGTTCGAGGTTTTCGCTATATTACCAAAAGCTGAATCGTGGTTTCCACAACCACACGACCATTTAACGAAGGTTGCAGTATGCAGTAAATCAGGATTTCTGCCCTCTGAGTATTGTACTGAGATAGACACAATTTACACATCAGACGTTGAGTTTGTTACAGGAAAGTGTCCTTATCACAAACCCGTTTACCTCACTGCCGATAGAAAATACAGAACAACACCAGAATTTAGCAACCAAAGAATTGATACAGTGTGGTTTTCACTTCCGCCAATTATTTCGCGCTACTATAAAAGACGAAATTTGCTGTACCAACCGTTGCCTAAATTTGACCCCAAAATAACAGTTACTTTAAATGAGCAGAACTTAAAGATTATATATCCCGACAAAAATTCCAAAATACATATTCCAACTGAGATAGACGGAAAACAGGGGAAAGTGTTGTTTGAGGTAGCACACACCGATAATACCACATCAATTTTTTGGTATATTAACGGTGAATTAGTTGCAACAACTCAACACGAACATAAATTACAAGTTCTACTGCCTCAAGGACAGCACGAGCTTACCGTAATAGGAGAAGACGGAAGTATTGATGAAACTACGTTTTATATCTCTTTATCAAAAACTAAAAACTAACGTTTTAGACCATATTTTAAGTGTTCGGATTGATTTTTATGCCAAATAGTTTAAAAAAATGTGTTATTTTTGCGACCCAAAAGTGTAAATAAGTAAAAAAACAAAAACATTTTCATGGCAATCAAATCATCAGAAGTGAATATTGCTTTTATAATTAATCCAATTTCTGGAACAAGTCGTAAGAATAAAATCAAAAGACAAATTCAGAAGATTTTTGGTGATAGTAAATATAAATATACGATAGTTGAAACTGAACGTGAAGGTCACGCAACTGTTTTAGCCTCTGAAATGTCAAAAAGTCATGACATTATAGTTGCTGTTGGCGGCGATGGAACCTTAAATGAAGTTGTTCGAGGTATATTGAATACCGAAGCTAAGTTAGGAATTGTTCCGTGCGGTAGTGGAAACGGTTTGGCAAGACATCTGAAAATTCCAATGAAAAGTGCAAAAGCGCTGAAAGCCATTAAAAACGGGGAAAAGCGCTACATTGACACTGTCATGTTTAACGGAACCCCATTTGTAAATGTGTCGGGAATAGGTTTTGATGCTCAGGTGGCGCATAAATTTGCAGAAAGTGCAAGACGTGGAATATGGACATATTTCTGCAATACCATAAGAGTTTATTTTGGCTTTAAGCCGATTGAAGTTACTGTTGATATTGAAAATCAAACCTTTGAAAGAGAAGCTTTGCTTGTAACATTTGCAAACTCATCGCAATTTGGCTATAATGCTACGATTTCTCCAATATCCGATGTTAGTGATGGTGTTATAGAGGTTTGCATATTAAAGCCCTTTTCTTCTATTAAAAGTGTTATTGTGGTTGCTGCAAGATTGTTTATTAAAAGAATGCACAAAAGTAAACATTTAGAAATTATTCGGACTCAAAAGGCTTCAATAACCACCAAAACACCGGTGGCTTCACATATCGACGGAAGCCCGTATGTTATTGATACACGCTTTGAAATAGAGATAAATAAAGAGTCAATAACAGCAATATTTTAAAAACTTATTACCTATTTCAAGTATATCAATTTTATCGCAGTTACGATTTTGCCTTTAAAATCTGCATAAACACGAGTTTAAACACAATAACGTGGTATAGTTTTTGTGGCAATATTGGGCGGAAAATGAAATAATAATGACATCAGTACATAAGTTTGATGTAAAAACCATCAAATTGACAAATAGTTCACAGATACACTATTGAAAGTGTAGTTGTATGTTGCAAAACATGAGACCAATCAACTTGACAGCCCAAACAGTTTTCTATCATCAAGAATCAAGCATACTGTTTTTATAATCAATTAGCGACATGTTGAGTTGTGTGAAAAAATGATCAATCGCAACATAATAAAATGCGCATATCAACAGTTCCATATTTTAATTATTTTTCAAGTTTTTATTTTATGGAATTTACATGATTTACAGTCATTCATTTGTGTGTCAAGATTAGATTAAATATGTCTTTTTAATGTTGCGTTTTATTTTTGCTATTGACTTTAAAGATCTAATGTCGTAGATTTGCATAGTTTTTCCCGATAACAACTTAAATTTTAATATGAGACAATTAAAAATTACAAAATCCATTACCAATCGCGAAAGCGCTTCGCTCGATAAGTATTTGCAGGAAATTGGTAAAGAAGACCTAATTACAGTTGAGGAAGAAGTTGAATTAGCACAGCGTATTCACAAAGGAGACCGCGAAGCTCTTGAAAAACTTACAAGAGCAAATTTAAGATTTGTGGTATCGGTTGCTAAGCAGTATCAAAACCAAGGTCTTAGCTTACCAGACCTTATTAATGAAGGTAATTTAGGTTTGATAAAAGCTGCAGAAAAGTTCGACGAAACACGTGGTTTTAAATTTATCTCTTATGCTGTATGGTGGATTCGTCAATCAATTTTACAAGCTTTAGCTGAACAGTCACGTATTGTTCGTTTGCCTTTAAATCAAGTAGGTTCGTTGAATAAGATAAACAAAGCTTATGCAAAATTTGAACAGGAAAACGAGCGCACCCCAACTACAGAAGAGTTAGCCGAAATTCTCGAAATACCAAAAGAGAAGGTCGCCGATACACTCCGTGTTTCAGGTCGTCATATTTCGGTTGATGCTCCGTTTGTAGAAGGTGAAGATAATAGTCTGCTCGATGTGCTTGAAAATAGCCACAGTCCTGATGCTGATGGAATTTTAATGGGCGAATCGTTAAGCAAGGAGATAGAGCGCGCTCTGTCAACTCTTACCGAAAGAGAGCGTGATATTATTAAATTGCATTTCGGAATTTCATGTCAAGAGATGACTTTAGAAGAGGTCGGGGAGCGTTTTGGATTAACACGTGAGCGTGTTAGACAAATTAAGGAAAAAGCTATTAGAAGATTGCGTCATACGTCACGCAGTAAACTTCTTAAAGCTTACTTAGGATAACAAAAAACTATTTAAAAGCTGTCAGAAAAGATTAATTAGCAGTATGATTCAACAAAACTGTGTTTACTTTCAATAAAAAAATTAGCTAAAATCATACTAACGAATAACTTTTAAGACAGCTTTTTTATTTTAAATTTCTAATTTCTAATTTTAAATAACAAACTCTATTTTATGATTATTGAAAATGATAAATTGGTTTCACTTACATATCAACTGAAATCAGACAATGCCAATGGAGAGGTGATTGAAACCGTTACTGCAGATAACCCATTGACTTTCCTTTTTGGACAAGGAATGATGTTGCCAAAATTCGAAGAGAATATACAAGGGAAAAAAGAGGGTGAAAGCTTCGAGTTTATATTAGATTCTGTAGATGCATATGGCGAATATACTCAAGACAACGTAATTGAAATACCCTCATCTGTTTTTGAGTTAGACAAACCAGAAAACAAAAACCTTGTACAAGTAGGAAACTCTATACCAATGATGGACTCTGCTGGAAATCGTTTAACAGGTGTGGTTTTAAAGATAGAAAAAGATTTCGTTACAATGGATTTTAATCACGCAATGGCAGGAAAACAGTTGCACTTTACAGGCAAGGTTATATCAGTTAAAGAGCCATCGGCTGAGGATTTAATGATGTTTAATACGGGTTGTAGCGGTTGCGGAGGAGGAGACTGTAGTAGTGGAGGATGTCATTAATATAATTTTTGTTTCTGTTATAAAGCTCGCATAAAAGCGGGCTTTTTTTATGAGTATTCCATAACAGTTAATACCGATTTGACAGCTATTATAGTCCAATCGGTATTACGGTTAATCACATATTGTCCTACGGACAATTCTACTTGCACACTTCGGCACACTTTGACAAGCTCAGTGTAATGCTTTCGCTCAGTGCACCGCTTACGCACAATGTACCACGACTACGCTCGGCGACTGAGTACACGTATTGCTAATTGTTAACTCATTCAACGTGCAACACCAATCCCTTCAAATATTCGCCTTCGGGATGAAAAATGCTTATTGGATGGTCGGTTGGTTGCGACAATTGGTGCAGGATACGCACATTGCGCCTTGCATTGGCAGCCGCTACAAAAACAGACTTCTTAAACTCTGCCATGCTTACAGCTTGCGAACAGCTAAACGTGAAAATTATACCGTTGGCTTCTATCTTTTCCATTGCAATTTGGTTAATACGCTTGTAGCCTTTCAGGGCGTTATCTATAGCGCCGTGATGTTTTGCAAATGCAGGCGGGTCAAGAATAATGAGGTTGTACTTCGAACCGAAATTTGAGAGATAAGTGAAAGCGTTATCCTCAATTGCTCGGTGGTTATTGGCTTCTGGGAAATTCAGCGCTACGTTCTGCGATGCTTTAGCTACTGCCGTTTTTGAACTATCGACTGTATCGACACTCAAAGCGTTGCCAGCCAGTGCGTAAACGGAAAATCCTCCTGTGTAGCCGAACATATTACATACGGTACGCCCTGCAGCGTATTGTTTTAGGAGCTGTCGATTCTCGCGTTGATCAATAAAAAAGCCTGTTTTTTGACCCTCAATCCAGTCAACAATAAATTTATTGCCGTACTCTAACACAATTCCGTTTTCATCAGCGCCCAACCAAAAGCCGTCTGACACCTCGTCTTTAAAGGCTGCTGGCATAGTTTCGCTGCTTTTATTGTAAATGGTTTTTAAATTTCTACCATAAATTTCTATCAAAGCATTCTTAATATGCTCACGCTCGCTCCACATTCCGATACTGTGGAACTGCACTACTGCTACATCTCCGTAGATGTCGATAATAAGCCCGGGCAAGCCGTCTCCCTCGCCATGTATCAGCCTATATACGTTGGTTTCTGGCGTTCTGCTTAGCATTTCCATACGGATATTGTGGGCAGCCTTAACTTTGTTTAACCAAAAGGTGTAGTTAATTTCGGCTTCTTCAAATGCAAAAATTCTAACTGCTATTGAGGGTCCATCAGAGAAATGCCCCAAAGCTAAAAACTCCCCTCCGTGGTCGATAATGCGCACAATAGAACCATCGATTAGGTTTTTGTCGTACTTGTCGATTGCTCCTGTAAAAATCCATGGGTGACGGCGTTTTATTGCATGTTCTTTTCCTCGCCTTATGGTGATTGTGGGGTATTTATTGCTCATTGGTTGTTGTGTTAATTCGGTTTTTATTAGTAGTTATATTTGAGTTTTTGCCTAACTCTTCCTGCATTTTTTTGAGTTCAAAATATAACAGATAGCAAATCCATGCATCGGTTGCTGCATAACGTATTTGAGAAGCTTCAAGTATATCGTTATCCCAATTTGAAAGTTGTTGCCTTTTACTGATTTTGATTTCTAAAATACGTGCTGCTAATTTCCTGACACTTAAACCGTTGATTTGAAATTGATTTGCTACTTTTTGCAAATCAACAAATCCTTTTGGATTAAAGGGGCTTAACTTTCTTAATCCTTTAAGATCATCATGAACGGCTGCACCGGCTTTTATTATATTCTCGTTTTGCAATATCTCCTTTAACTGTTCTGTAAATCCTATCTTGTTGATTCTAAACAGATAAGCCCTATTTCCATCGTAAAGTTGCAACAGGCTGATATTTCGTTTTTCACCTTTTTTAAATACAGGTCGCGTTTCGGTATCAAAACCTAAAACTTTCGATTTTGAAATCTCACTTACAACTTCATCTAAAAAGGATGGGTCGGAAACGACAACTATCTCACCATCAAACGATTTTAATGGTAGCCGATCTATAATGTCTCTTGTAATCTCTTTATCGAAATCAATCATCAAATATGAGTTTTTAATAATCTTCGGTCACCTTAAAGACAGGTTCTTTCGAAAATTTGTTATCAAAATACAGATTGTGCATTGCTCGCAAAGCATTTAACAATCGCTGTCCCCAATAATATTTAAAGTTATATTTTACCTCGCCAATTGCCTCAACCACTGCATCATCTATACCTAATGCTATCAACTGTGTAAAATCTTTGAGGTCTTGATAAACGTCTGCCAAATCTTCCGATAGTGATTGTGGGTTGATTACATCATCTCCATACAGAGAATGCATCTCATAGTATTTGTCATTTTTGCCCAAAAGCTTTGAGAGTTGCAGTTTTACACGTATCCACTCCTCCTCTGAAACAAATTTTTCGACTTCCTCGCTGTCATAATCATCATAACTTGGCAGACTAAAGGCTCTGATATATAGCATCGGCAACAGTTGCAACAAAAATGTTGCAAAACCGTGTGGCGTAAATTGATCTAAACTGTTCAAAGCCCTGCAATATTCGGCAGACATGGTAACGAATTCCGTTATCAATCTTTCATTTATTTCACTGTTATCCATATAGTTACTATTTTGTTTTCTTCTTTTCGTATTCTCCTTGACTGTTTTTATATATCGAATTATTATCCAATAACCACTGCAAAACGTGTAAAATATAGTTCTCTTCGTAATTTAGTCCATCAACCAAACTTGCCAACTTCGTGGGCTTAACATCAAGCAAACCGAGTATTTCCTCTTTTATCTCTCCAAACGACTTGACTGATACCGAATTTTTACGATTTTTGAGACAAATATCGCACTGCTCACAATTATTGGCTGATGTATCTCCAAAATATTCTAACAACAGACGACTACGGCATATTTGAGTCGATTCTGCATATCTTATCGCTGCCTCAATCTTCTCCTGATAATTATTTTTGCGAACTTCGTAGTGTTCCTTGGAAATATAGATGCTTTTGATATCAAGTCTCTCCTCTGTCATCACAATTTGCGGTTTGTCAAGACGAGGTATATAATCAATGATTTTCATTTTATCCAACGTTACCAAATATTCATGCACCGTTTCAACACTGCATTGAGCTTTCGAAGCCAACACATATTCATCTACAGCGGCATACTCCTGAAACAAGCCTGTGTAGCTTCTTAACAGAAGTTTTATAAATGCATCGAACTGCAATCTATCGACCTGAAATTTATACAAATCGTTCCTATTTACAATAAATTTTACTCTTGGTGGAATATTTACCTCCTCGGTAACTGCGATATATCCCTCCATCTCTAATATTTTAAGAGCATTAAGAGCTTTTACCGCACTGTATTTGTATTTTGTAATAAATTCACCCAACTCAAAGTTATATGAGCCTCCTTTGCCTGCGCCAATGGGGATTTGGAGAAATGCTCCTACGTTTTCGTAAACATCTTTAATAAAATCTATTTCAGGATATGAGTTTGTGAGATTTTGCCTAAGCTTAGCCCTATCGTGACGATTGTAGAGTAAAATTGCATGCGCTTTTTTCTCGTCTCGACCTCCCCTGCCCGCTTCCTGAAAATATGCTTCAAGCGAATCAGGCAAATCTAAATGTACAACATATCGCACATCTGACTTGTCGATACCCATACCAAAGGCGTTAGTAGAGACAATTACCTTTGTTTTGTCATCCATCCACTCTTGCTGTTTCAGGTCGCGGAGTTCGGGCGATAATCCTGCATGGTAATAATCGGCAGATATTCCGTTTCTCACAAGGAACTCGGCAGTCTCTTTGGTTTTGCGCCTGTTGCGGACATAAACAATGCCTGTCCCCTGATTTCGTTTTGTGATTTTTAGCAGATCGTTATCTTTGTTCTCGCTCTCTTTTACCCAGTAAACCAAGTTTTTACGCTCAAAACTTTTCTTGAAAACGTTTTTTTGCTTAAACATTAGTTTATCCTGAATATCGTCAACCACTTTCGAAGTGGCAGTAGCCGTAAGTGCTAAGACAGGAATATTGGGTAGTAATTGTCTCAGATTGGCTATCTTTAAGTATGATGGTCTAAAATCGTAGCCCCACTGAGATATACAGTGAGCTTCGTCAACAGCAATAAGATTAACATTCATATCTGGCACACGAGCTTTGAAAATTTCGGTACCTAATCTTTCCGGAGAGACATACAGAAACTTAATATCGCCGTAAACGCAATTATTTAGCATGATATCTATCTCTTGTTTCGACTGTCCGGAATAGATCGTATAAGCTTTAATATTCTTATTTTTCAGGTTTTCAACCTGATCTTTCATAAGGGCTATTAATGGAGTAACAACGATACAAATCCCGGACTTTGAAAGTGCTGAAACCTGAAAAGTTATGGACTTGCCGCCTCCTGTAGGAAGTAACCCGAGAGTATCTTTGCCTGAACAAGTGGATTCGATAATTTCTAATTGCAATGGTCGAAACTTATCGTAACCCCAATATTCT
>Ga0208694_1001395_pt1 | contig 29766 bp, 33 predicted proteins | sample AD_UKC078_MetaG_FD_184442 | JGI IMG/M metagenome (GOLD analysis project Ga0208694, IMG submission 184442) | Active sludge microbial communities of municipal wastewater-treating anaerobic digesters from USA - AD_UKC078_MetaG (SPAdes) (version 2) | ecosystem: Engineered > Bioreactor > Anaerobic >...
AAGTGATGATGAAGTTCTTGCTGTATGACCAACTGCAACAGTTAGTGCACAGTCAGGCAAAGAGAATGGCGAGCTAGAGATAAGTGCCGTTTGATTGGAATTATACAACAAAGCATTCTAATTGGAAATCTTTATAAATAAATATGAAAGTTTAATTTCATATATATGAATATATAATTTCATATATAAATAATTTAATCGTGGTAGTCGTTGTAAAAAGAATATTATCGATGGGATTGATATGTCGTATAATAAAGTTTTACTGGTAAAACCAAAAGGGAGATCGGGATTAGGTCACTTAACTGATTTAATTCCCATAGGATTGGAATACATTGCCGCTTCAATAGAAAAAGAAGTTGACAATGTTTGGATAATCGATATGGAGTTCAAATCATGAAGAGAGAAGCACTTATCTATAATTCGGCAACGATGAACACTCCAAAGAACATCATTCAATTTATATTGGGGGTCGTTCTTTTTGCAATGGCTGGAGGAGAGTACAATATAATCACATGCGTAATAGCGGCCTTTGGCCTTGGCATTGGGCTTAGCGCAATATATCTATTTAATGATTTAACTGATTTGAAAGAAGATAAAGGCAATAAAGTTAAAATCCGATGGAAAGCCGTTGCAAACGGCACAATGTCAAAAGAAGAATCCGTAACACTAATCAAAATATTTATTATCGCAGGAACTCTACTGGCCTTTTTATCAGGATTTAATTTTTTCATGATATACATATTGGTAATAGCCTTGAATCTCTGCTATTCCCACCCGATGATCAGATGGAAAAATAGCAAATCGCTCTCAGTAGTGGCAATAGCAACATTGCAGGTATTGAAATTTTCAAGCGGCTGGTTTTTATTTACAAACTCAATGAAAGGATTCCCAATATTATTTGTACTAGCACTGGCCATAGGGTACACACTATTATTCTTGTATTACAAGCACAACACTACAAATCTAATGAAGTTAATAATTACCGATAAAAAAAGGATATTGCCATTATCTTTTGCATGCATAGTCATGTTACTGATGTCTTTTGGGATATATGCATTTCCTGCAAGTTCTCTATTGGCAGCTAGCATGGGTTTACCAACAATGGGATTATACTTCTTAACAAAGAAATACATTGGTACATCTGTCAATGTCGTGTTCATGTATGCAGGATTATTAATATTACTTGTGTCTTTTTTATTACTATCAACGCCAACTGTTGCAGCCATAAATCAAACCATGATTGATCAAAACGCAACTATGAAGGAGCAAGTAAAAATGGGGGTGCAGATACTCATTACCGAATTATCTGCCAGATAAAACATCCTGGAGAACAACGCGATAAAATGAATAATCTAGTTAAAATATTCTGTTTTATTGCATTTCTAGCGGGAGTTAATTTATTTGTTATGGGTGGATTATATGTCAGAATTAATTGATAAAACTAAATCGATATGTCCTGTATGTTTCAGTGTCATTGATGCAGATATAGTTGAAGATAAGGGCAAAGTTCTCATTAAGAAGAGCTGTCCTGAGCATGGCAATTTTCAGGATATTTATTGGTCAGATTATAAAATGTTTAAAAATGCTAAAAAATTCCATGTTGATGGGCCGAAACTAGAAAATCCAAACACAGAAGTTAAAAAAGGATGCCCATACGATTGTGGGCTTTGTGCGGATCACTTTACCCCGACAATCCTTTGCAATATAGACGTCACAAACAGATGCAATATGAAATGCCCCATATGTTTTGCCAATGCTCAGGCTACAGGCTATGTGCTTGAACCTTCTAAAGACGAACTAATTGAAATGATGAAGTTGGCCAGAAATGAAAAACCTATACCATGTATGGCAGTTCAATTCGCAGGGGGAGAGCCAACAATAAGAGACGATTTCCCTGAAATTGTTGAAGAAGCAAAAAAATTAGGATTTGCACTTGTAATGGTTGCAACTAATGGAATTCGTTTTGCGAAAGATCTTGATTTCTGTAATGAACTACTACAAAAAGGACTTAACACAGTATATTTGCAATTCGATGGTGTAACAGAAAAACCATACATCGCTAATAGGGGTTTTAATGCACTCCCAATAAAACTACAAGCGTTAGAGAATTTCAGAAAAACTAACATAACAAGCGTTGTCTTGGTGCCTACCTTAGTGAGGAGCATAAACGATAATCAAGTCGGCGATATAATACAATTTGGCATTAGAAATATTGACATAATTAGAGCGATAAACTTTCAGCCGGTTTCTTTTTCCGGCAGAATCAACAAGGAAGAACTTGAAAAAATGAGAATTACCATTCCTGATTTCGTTAAACTTGTTGAGGAGCAGACTAACGGAGAGATATTGGCAGAAGACTTTTACTCTGCACCAAGCGTCAACTCCTTCTCTAATTTCATTGAAGCATGGAGAAAAACACCCCAAGTCAAGTTCACGTGTCACGAACATTGCGGCGTTGCTACATATGTCTTTATTGACGATAGCGGAAAAATTACTCCAATCACTCACTTCATAGATGTAGATGGATTTCTTGGATTGCTTGACGATTTGACAGAAAAGGTAGAAGACGGCGGAGGAAAGATAACTAAAACAAGGGCAATTGCAAAGATAACAAAAGAATTGCCCCATCTGATCGACATGAAAAAGAAACCAAAGAATCTTGATATTAAAAAACTTTTGTTGAGTGTGTTAAAACAAGGAGATGTAGATGCATTGGCAGACTTTAGTTACCACGCATTACTAATTGGATGTATGCACTTCCAGGATCCTTATAACTTTGACGTTGAAAGAGTAAAAAGATGCGCCATACATTATGCTACTCCAGGAGGTAAAATAATTCCATTTTGCACTTACAATAGCTTGCATAGAGAGAGAATAGAAGAACAATATGCAATGCCTTTAGGTGCATGGGAGAAGCAACATAAAGAAAAGAACTTAAAGGCATAGAGAAACTTATCTTTATAATTTTTTTCAGAAATATAATATTCTCTTTAGTTTAGACATATTATTAATTATTTAATAATAATACCTCTAATTGTCGCAATAAAATAAGAATTTCTAGAAATGAGTGTCTTTCTTGAAATAATGCAAAAGTATAAAATTATTTTTTTAGCGTGTTAGACTGAACAATTTTCTAATGTAATATTCGATTCACACCTTGAAATAAGAACTGCCCTGATTCACCTCGTAATACATATTGCCATGATGAGATTTTTGAATACCAATATAAAAATAAGGACAATCTTTTTAAACACTAATGTATAATATTGGACATCGAGGACTTTAGATGTCCGACATACAGGTTTTTGAGGTTCTTGCGAAGATCCTCCCGTATCTGATCAGTCTTGGTATAGGGGCCTTTGCAGGGTGGGAGCTTGTGAAGACTAAGATCCACGAGCTCGCCGAGTTTTTTAAGACGGTCGATGAGGCGCTCTATGACGACGCCGTGACCGAAAATGAGTTCCGGGCCATCTGGGAAAAGGGCAGGACTCTATTTCAATGGAACTATGCCGAAAAGAAGGGGGAAGTTTGAGAACCTTCTTTAGCACGACTTCAATCCACAACGGCGAAGAGGTAGATAGCTGCACCATCGCCGATTCTGAAGGCAATTCCGTCTTCATAACAGAAGGCGACTGGATTGAGATCGGGAGGATGAAAAGGTGGGCTGACCCTGGCACGCCAAACGTGTTGGAGGAAATCCCATGCCCGTAGATATAGAATGGGCGAAAGCAAGCGATACTGTAGGCCAGGAGTTCGATGCGAACTACACAACAGGCGTGACCAAAGAACAGATGGACGAAGCAAGAGATCTAATGCGGAAGCTCTTGGTAAAATACGGGGGTCGTGAAGCACTGGAAAAGGATGAAGTCGACTGGGCCAAATACAAGAAGGCCATGTATCTTTTGGCGTCCGGATCAAAAGATTCAATGGACAATGCAATCAACGCATACACTGAACTCATAAAGAGAAAGAATCTGCTGTCCGAATATCTGGAGGCAAATGTTGATGTTCTTTTCAAGCTGCCGCATTGGGCCAGAAGGACACTTAGGATATATACGGATATTGGCAAACTTGTTGGTCAAGAATACTTGTGGCAGATGCACAGGGAACAAGACCCAGCTGCCTGGCTTTTGAATGTTGCAAATGATATATACAACGCCACCGGATTCAAAGGAGAGGATGACGAGGAATCCCTAAAGAAAGCCAGGGAAGGGCCAATTATAGGCATATATCAAAAATGCGGGTGCAAAAAACACGGCACGGTTTATCCGGGATGCGGTGATTCAGGGTACACAAGCCCGCAAAACGAATACGACTCGCATGGGAATATTGTATCCTGCCCAGACTTTAACAAAGACTGCGGGAGCGGTTGTAACAAGGTCTGATGCCTGATGAAATGCCCCAGTTGCAGGTCGACCGGCTATCCAAAGGATAAGAAGAGATGCCCTCACTGCGGAGCGTTCCTGATACATGAGCATTTGTGCCCAATATGCAGGTCAAGGGGTGAGATCCTCCCGACTATCAAGTGCACACTGACAAACGGCGAGCCTGCAACAAGCGTTTATTTTGAGGGGAGAAAAGTCCACTTCCATTACGTTAGGCTTTGCAGCAAAGGATGCGGTAGCTATCGAGCGGAAAGAAAAGATTCATAGGTGCGCTAAATGCGGGTTGGAGCTCAAATGCCCAGACTGCGACACCGGACCGCTTTACTGCAGGACATGCGGCAACACGATAAAGCATCCGGCGGAGCATAACTTTACCTGCCCCGTCTGCTTTTCAAATCTTGGGAGGAAGCGATACGGGCTTAAGAGATAGGGCCAAGAACAGGCTCGTGCTTGATGTTTCGCATAGCCAGGGCGATGAAGGATTTGTCTACTCTGTCAGGCAGCACCTCCCCCTTGGCCCAAAAAAGTGCACCGGCGGATTCAATCTTGTTGTAGTTCCTTTATCTGACGGCATACTCACCTCAATAGACCGGGACAACTTCAATGTCGCAGTTGACACCGAGGGCAGATTGATTCTAACAAGGCTGGACAGGAAGATCCAGCTTGTCTTTGACTATGACAAGGGATTCATGACGGGGGTCCTTGGGGGCGTTTTATACGATACCTTTGAGATACCTAAGCATGAAGGGACGGACTACCACGGCTAGAAGATGACGGGATTATTGAAGATATCCAGGGAGTCCTTAGGGGAGAAGGAAAGAAAGCTCTATTCAAAGCTTTACAGGCACATCATAGAGAGCTTTGAGATTGACGAGATTGGGGCAGACCAGATATCTCTTGCCCTGGTATGCCAGAAGTGCATACTGCTCCCAAGGCTATTATCCGGCGAAGACGTTGACATAAATCAGGTGAGTGAATCGATAAGGAAGTGGCTTTCCGAGTACAGACTGACGCCAAAATCGAGAGAGAAGGAGAGCGAGGTCACAATCAATCTCTCCGCCATAATAGAGGAGATCCACAGGGAGAGGGATAATCAGAGTTGAGCCCATTCTTTGAGAACGGCTCCGGCAGGATCTACCAGGGCGACTGCCTTGAGGTGATGAAGGAGATGCCATCAGAATTTATTGATCTATTGCTGACAGACCCCCCATACGGCTATTCTTTTTTAGGAAAAGACTGGGACAGGGCGGTGCCCAAACTTGAGATCTGGGAGGAGTGCATAAGACTGCTAAAGCCGGGATCATTTGCATTTGTCATGAGCGCTCCGAGGCTTGACTGCCTTTCAAAGATGGCTGAGAATCTTTTGAAAGCTGGATTTGAGATAGGTTTCACACCCATCTTCTGGGCATACCATTCAGGATTTCCCAAGGCGCTTGACATCTCCAAGGTCATCGACAAGAGGCTAGGATTGAAAAGGGAGCCAATCGACATCCCCGGAAGGCAGAGGTCCGCACTCTGCTGGGGCAGCCACTACGTTGACGGGAGGAGAGAGGTTGAGTTCACAGCCCCTGCATCAGAGGAAGCAAAAAGATTCTCCGGAGGCTATGCAGGATTCCAACCTAAGCCAGCAGTTGAGGTCATAATAGTCGCAATGAAGCCGCTATCCGAGAAGAGCTACACCGACCAGGCCATGAAGAACGGCAAGGGAATAACATGGCTCTCTGACTGCTCAATCCCAGCTGAGGACGGATTTCCAAGGTTCCCATCAAATCTATTGGCATGCGATGGGGTATTTGGCCCCGACTCATACATGTTCGATCTCGATTTGTTCTTTGAGGGTAGAATTGAAATGCTCCCTGAAAATGTCAGAGAGAGATTCCCTTTCCTCTTTGTGAAAAAGCCTTCTAGATCTGAAAAGGAGGAGGGGTGCGAATCGATAGAGCCTAAGAGGTGGTGCGAGAATGAGGAGTCTATTGACATCCCGCAAAAAAGGAACAAGAGGGAGCGCCACAACTACCACCCTACTGTAAAGCCCCTAAAGCTCATGTCCTACCTTACTGTCCTTGGGTCCAGGCCTAACGACACCGTCATGGACCCCTTCCTTGGGAGCGGCACCACGGCTATAGCGTGCGAGCTTTCTGGAAGGCGATGGATAGGGATAGAGCTTGAAAGAGAGTATGCAGAGATAGCAGCAGCCAGAATAGCATCCTCTGATTCGTGAGCGAGCATGGAGCTTAAGCCTCTTCTTAAATCCTGGATAGACGATCCGGTAAGATTTTCCATCGACTGCTTTGGCGAGAGCCCAGATGAGCTCCAGAAGCCGATATTTGAGGCAGTTGCAAGCCATGACCGGATAGCAGTCAGGAGCGGTAACGGCCCCGGCAAGACCTGGACGGCAGCAAAACTGGGGCTATGGTTTTTCGTTACAAGGCCGAAATCAATAGTCGTCACGACCGCCCCTACATGGCAGCAGGTCCAGAGGATACTATGGAAGGAAATCCGGGCAAACATCTCTAAGGCCCCTATCCTGAAACCTTTTCTCTATCTCCCGCCAAGGGATGCAGAGGTTTTGATGATTAGACCTGACGGCAGCTACGGTGACGACTGGGCCATGATAGGCAGGGCATCGGACCGGAAGGAGAACATGCTGGGATTCCATGCTCCTTACCTAATGTTCATAGTGGATGAGGCTTCTGGAGTGCCGGATGAAATCTTTGAGGCAATCGAAGGGACACAGACCCAGGAGGGCGTGAACTCCTCAAAGATCTTACTTATTGGAAATCCAACTAGGCCGGAGGGATTCTTCTACGACATATTCCACTCAAAGAGCGCAAACTGGAAGACATTCCATCTTGACGGGCGGCTGAGCCCCAGGGTGTCAAAGCAGTGGATATCCCAGATGGAGGAGGACTATGGGGGCGACAGCCCCTTCTTCCAGATCCATGTCCTAGGTAACTTCCCGCCCATGGACAAGGACACCCTTATCCCGCTTGGATGGATAGAGAAGGCATTAGTAAATCCTGAATCAGAAGAGCACGGAGCAAGGTATGCAGGATTTGATGTCGCCAGGATGGGAAACGATTATTCTGTCCTTGTAAATGTTGAGCACGTAAACAACAAATTCACCGTCCGCCAGATTGATTTCTTCTCAAAGATCGAGCTGATGGAGCTCTGCGGTTGGAGCGTCCAAAGCTTCAGGAAGAGCATCCCTGAAAAGATAATGGTTGACGTCATCGGCGTTGGAGCAGGTGTGCATGACAGACTAAAGGAGCTTGGATTTCCAGTTGTGGGCGTAAATGTTGCAGAATCCCCTTGCAGCAAAACTGAGGACTTTAGGAACAAGAAGGCGGAGATGTACTGGAATTTGAGAGGACTCTTTGAGCGCCATGAGATAATGATCCCGAAGATTCCAAATCATACAAAGCTCATAGCTGAGCTATCTGCCATGAAATACAAGTATGACAGCTCCGGAAAGCTCCAGATAGTCGATCCCGAAAAGTCGCCCGACTTTGCAGATGCGCTTGCCCTAGCATGCTACGGGCCCATAATCAGCGCAAGGGTGCCTGGGATGGTGATGTTCTGAGAGGGAGAAGATCCAAGTTTACAAAGCAGCAGATAGCAATGTGCAGAAAGCACCTTGAGGACGGGAAGTCCTTAAGGAAGACCGCAAATCTTTTGGGCCCGGACTGGGACATGTCCACGGTTTACCACTACAAGAAAAAATTTGCCAAAAGGTAGTTTCTATTAAAAAAAATGGCGTTTTCTTTTAACAGAAGATGGGAATGTTAAAGGATCCTTTAATAGATATTCCAGTCATATTAAAAAAATAGGAAAAATAATTAATTTCAATTTTTTCTTTCTTCATTGGATTTCGATCGTCCAATATCCTGAGGCCGTGACATCAAGATAGTATTTTCCAGGAGTCAGTTTTTCAGATTTTTGGCTATCAATTTCACGACCACGGGACATTATTAATGTAGAAACGTATTTCTCTTGGCCATCATAAAGTACTATTTTAAAACTACCTGTATCCCCCATATGATTCATAGTAAAAGTTCTTGTACCTGTCCCGGCAGCATTAAACGATACAATCTTGTTTCCAGTGCCTACAAATAATGAGGGTTCATTTGTGAGTGTTTCCTCTTTTTCTTGATTAATTGGCGGGGTTTCTGATTCAATAAATTTATATCCAATGTCACAACCATAGCCACTCAAAAGGGGGGTATATAATATGTAATATTCAAATCCTTTTTCCATATAGGATTTAGGAATCTCAAAAACTATGTAACCTTCAGTTTTTCCACCTTTCAATAAATCAACTGTAGCTAATTCATTTGCCCCAATATATGTTGTTGGGTCATATACAACATTGTCTATTGTGATTTCAAATCCCCATGGGTGGGTAGATATAGCTTTGTCACAATTAATGTTCTCAATAATGACATACAAGCCAAAAAAACATTTTCCCTCTCCGGCATTCCAATTGCTTTTTGTAGTTTCAGATATATAGTAGTCATCAACGAAAGATTTAGCCTTATCAATAACAACTAAGATTTCTTCTGATTGTGTATTTGTCCCGGTATTAGTAGTTTGTGTGGGTCCAGAAGCACATCCAAGAGTTACAGTTAATATTGTAAACACCAATAACATCCCTATTATTTTTTTGTTCATTTTATCCCCGAATAATTATTGTTTTCCCCATATATAAGGATATGGAAAAAAATAGTGAAAATAGGGAAAAAATAATTTTTTCCATATCGTATGCCGGCTCTCCCAAAAATCATATAAATTTTTAGTACACTTTACAGTATTACGTGACGTTTTTTCGATAGGATTAATCCCATTTCACTGACAAAACAGATAAGTTCAATGAAATCCCAGATTGATTCCCTCCAAAAGCAGATGTACCTCTCTGGAAGGGAAGGGAACATCTATATTGCAGAAACAACGGACTCTATTTTTGAAAACATCTCCAAGGAATCAATTTTCCAGCACTGCCAGAGATCCCCTCTCGTGCAGCCGGTTCACAACGCAATCATAAGGGAAGTCACAAACACGCCCTGGGAGATTAGGCCACTTTTCAACTACAAGTGCACATCCTGTTGGCAGACCTACGACCAGAAGCCTGAAAGTGGAAGGTGCATATGCGGTGGCGATCTGAAGGAGCCGGATCCAGAGCAAAAGAAGGCCTTTACAAATTTTATTGACAATCCAAATCCTGAAGTGGACCTCTACGAGATAATAAGATCCTATCTAAAATGGGTCCTTTCGATTGACGATGCATACATCTCAGTGTCCTACATTGGGCAAAACAAATCCGGCAAGATGATCCTTTCCAAAAGGCCATTGGCATTGTTTGTCGAGAATGGACTTCTTATCAGAAAGATTGAGCCAGAGGACAACGAATACGGATATTTCTGCCCCATCTGCAATCTGGAAGAAAAACAGGACAGCTTTTCCAAGGAGCATGGCATCTGTAAGAATCACAAGATCCCCTTATGGGAGACTTCATATGCCCTATTCCACGGAGACTCGGTAACAAGGCGCTATTCTAAGAAGGAAATCATTGAGGGGCATTTCAACAGGATACTGCCGGACAAATACGGCACACCGATAATACTATCATGCCTAAATCAAGTAAAATCGGCCCACCAGATAGACTTATTCAATCTGGACACCTTTGAGAAGGGAAAACTCGGTAAGATCTTCGCATTCGGCGGCACCACCCAGACCGAGGTCGAGGCGATAGGGGGCAGAATAAAGGAGCTTGAAGAAGCTGCAAGGAAGCTCAAGAAAAAGATTACTAATCTATTCCTGTCCTCCCCCGGAGATCTGAAGGTCTTTGATGTCCTTGATGATCCTTCAAAGCTTGAGGCTCTGGAGTGGCACAAGTACTACCGGGATCTTGTCTTCTCATGCCACGGGGTCATGCCGGTATTTGCAGGCTCTGTCGAATCAGGGAAGGCTGGAAACAATCCAGGCCTCCAGGTAGAGGTCCAGCACGACACGACCAAAGCCTGGATGAAGGTCTTCACAGAGCCCCTGAACACAGTCCTCACAAGGGAGCTTGGGATAACAGACTGGTACTTTGACTTTGAGGAAGTTGAGATTGCAGATGATTGTGAGGATGCAGAGATAGAGAAGATCAGGGCAGAAACTGTTGCCATCTATGCCAGATTGGGGTTTGAAGTTGAGTTCAATGATGACGGTTCTCTGAAGCCTCCGAAAAAGATTGAGAGTGCAACCGAAAAAGAGAGCATTGCAAAATCCCAGAAATCACAGTGGCACGACTACATCCCAGATGAACTGCTTGACAACATAAAGAAAGCGCTCGAATCAATTGCACGAAAATACGAGAAAAACGTCCAGAAAATTATAGATTCACAATCACAAAATATTGACCGGACCAAGCTTTCAAGGCAGATTGAATCGGAAATATCCGACTCAGCAAAGGCCTTTGATGCAACGGTCAAGCATTATCTCTTTCCCATCTTCCAGGATGGATACATGAAGATATCTAGGGAATACTCAAGGAAGCTCAAGAAATCAGACCTTGATCCTTATGCGCTTGCATACCTAGAGGAATACTTTGAGAATTACGAGACCCCATTCATGAAATCATGGACAGAAAATGAAAGAAAGAAGATATTCCAGATCATTGAAGAGGAGGCGCTCAAAGGTTACAACTGGACAAGGGTAGTCAAGAGGCTCTCCGAATACTTCCGGACTAGGGACTCTTATTACTGGAGGATGGTGGCAAGGACCGAGGGCACTAGGGCATTCATTGAGTCTGGAAATGCCGCCGCAAAGGAGCTTGGCTATTCTGAGAGAAGGGTGATCTTCAGGGATGATGGGTACGGGTGCGAGTCCTGCGCCGAAGCCTCTGAGAAGGGGTGGCATAAGATAGATGAGAATCTCCCTGAAGGTAAGATCCCTTTTCACCCGCACTGCAGGTGCTACTATGAATACCGCTCAGACCAGGACATAGCGGAGGGGTATGAAGGGGCATGATAGAGATTTCAATTGACGTAAACACCGGCGGTCTTGAGGAGATATTTTCCAAATACCCTGCTGAGGAAAAGAAGATGATTCAGGACGAGTTCAGCAGGTGGGCTAGAGGTACGGCAAACAAGGCAAAGAAGAGGGCCCCTTACAGGACGGGAAATCTTGCTAGGTCCATCATGGGGATGAAAACGGAATCAGGCGCAACTGCTTCTGCAAACGTTGAATACGCCAAATACGTCGAGCCTCCACCTCTTGGCGTCCCTATGAAAAGGAAGATGACACGGACCCAGTACCTTTACAACTCTGCAATGGAGGAGCTTGACGAAATGATTGCTAGGCTCAACAAAAGGATTGCAGACTATTTTGACGGGAGGAAGTGATTACAATGTTTACATTTGAGGGCGAGTTTTCGAAGATGGACGACAAAAAGGACATGTATATCTTTGGCCCAGCGTCCATGGAAATACTTGATGTCCAGGGGGACATAATAACTATTGATGCTGTGAGAAAGGCGCTTCCGCAGCTTTTGAGGAGGGCAAGGCTCACAGTGGACCATTCAGATAACATAGTCGGAGAGATACTTGAAGCGGCAGATGTCGGTGGCAGATTGTATAAGACAGAAGTTAGGCCTCCAGAGCCCCAAGAGCTGTCCAAGTTTCAGAATCTAGTTGAAGGAAAGGAAGCGCTTTTCGTCCTTGCAAGGGTCTGGGACGACACCGAATACTGTGTCAAGATCAGAAAGGCAATCTCAATGGGACAGTACAAGAAATACTCAATAGCTGGGAACGTCCTAAAGGCAAGGCCATGCACCCGGGAAGAATACTGTGGGAGATTAGTCTCCGACATAAACCTCTCGGCTGTGACCATATGCAATGCCGGGGCAAATCCTGCGGCAGAGTTTGATATTATTAAACGAGGTAATCAGATGGCTGAAGAAAAAACAGAGAAATCAGATGCAAAGGCTCCCGCTCAAGAATTCCTAACAAAGGCAGACTTTGAGGCATACAAGAGCGAGACCTTGGCAAAGATCAGCGAAATTACAGAGCTTTTCAAGAAAAAGTTCGAGGAAAAAGAGGAAGCAAAGATCGAAAAAGAGGCCAAGAAGCCCGAAGAAAAAGAAGAAGGCATTCTTGTTGACATGACAAAAATGAAGGATGAAATCAAGGCAGAGCTAAAGGACGAGTTTATTGCTGTGCAGAAATCGCACGCCGTAGAGGAGAAGGAGCCCACTGCCGAAGAGATATCCAAAACACTTTCCAAAATAAAATTCAGATAAAGGTGAACAAAATGGCAACACCCATGTTTAACAGTTACGAAGAGATGCTAAATCACTACTACTGGAGGCCGCTAAAGGATTCAGGATTCGATGTGAAGATCCTCCAGAAGGCAAAGAGGATGAGCGAGCTTGACGAGGAGATAGAAAGGTTTGAGCTAAAGAAATCTGACGCCCCCGTCATTACATCAACTACCGGCGTAAGAAACGTCATTTACGGAGCCACACTGAACTCCCAGGTCGTTACAGAGGCAAACGCCTTTTCCATACTTCCAAAGAGGGCATGGAGCAAATCAGGATACAGGGCAATCACAGCAGCAGGGCTTACTTCAGGAGGGAACGTAACAGAAACTGGCGCAATCCCTGAAACACTAAAGCCGACATTTGCAGAGATAGGGGTATCGCCCCACAGGATTGCAAGGGCAACAAACATATCAGAAATTGAAATGCTCCTTGAGGGAAAGGACGACACAGTAAAATGGTCAGACATCATAAACTACACCGCATCAGAATTCAAGAACACCTTGAACAGGAACATACTGGCAGATGCAGACGGGGCGGCAACAGACGGCACCATCATAACACCGCTTGATAGGGCAATAGCCTCCTACTCCGAGCTTGATACAGAGCTTGGGTCAAACGAGGCGGACATCTACGGCCTTGACAGGGATGCAGCCGCTACATGGACCGATGCGCAAGTGAGCCATGCCGGTTCAGCTGGGACTGAAACTGACAGGACACTCACGCTAGGATTAATCGACGACGTTATTGCTGCATGCGAGCCTTACTGGGATTCTGACAAGAACAAGGTCATACTCACAGGTTACGACACTGCCGCAAGGATTGCACAGCTTGAGAGGCCAAAGGAGACCTACCCAACTGACGCATATGTCGAATTCACTGTTGAGGGAATAAAGGTCAGAGGAAAGGAAGCTGGCATCCCTGTAGCAACATTCAACGGCATACCAATAATAAGATCCACCAACGTAGTCAAGGACACAATATCCAGAATCTACATCCTGGACCTTGACCACATCTCCCTTGAAACGCTAAAGCCGATAACCTACATGGAGACAACTGATCCGTTTGTCCAGAACACCTTTGGAAAGGAAGGGGTATTCACATGGGTCGGCGAGATCTGGTGCGATAGATTTGGAGCTCAGGGTAAGATCAGGGGATTGAAATAATCCTCTTTATTTTTTTCTGGTGATCAGATGGCAAAGATTAGATACAACGGACCCGAGACATATGTATGCTACGAGGGCGTATCTGGCCTAAGGTACTCATTTACAGGACCAAACAGGGAGGCCAAGGTCGAAAACGCTGAGGACATAAAGATGTTCAGGGAAAAGGGCGGATTCACAGTAATCGATGGAGTGGATCTTGGAAATATCCCAAAGGCAAAAAGAAGCACCCAGAAGGAGGCGGTCTAAATGGCATTTGCAAGCGCAATCACAGGATACAGCAAATCAGGGGATAAGCGTGTGGTCTACGGCACATACACAAACGGCTCAGGCGACACAGGCGGGGACATAAACACCGGGCTTACAGTATGTGAATTCATAACCTTCACGCACAAGGGGTCTGCAGTAAGCGCAAGCCCTGTCACTGTCAATGAGACGCTCCCATGCGCAGGAAGTGCTGTGACCATAGTTACAGACGACGGCGTGGACGGGTACTGGAAGGCCGAAGGCTACTGAACTTTTGGCGGATTAAACTCTAGGAGGAAAACCAATGGACCTGCCAGCAATAACGGAGGCTATAATGGAGATAAAGCAGACCCTGGCCCGGATAGAGAATGATGTCACCTGGATTAAGGAAAGGGCATGCGATCAGAAATCTGAAATATCCGCCCTCTGCCAGCGGGTAAACGACCTTGAAGACTGGCAGAACAAGGCCAAAGGGGCTTTGATACTCCTGGAGATTGCCATGGCGGGAATTGGTTTCACATTGATACTAAAGATGCTAGGGGTAGTTTGATGGACGCATTTTCAATCCAATACACCGGGGCGCAAACTTCAGCAGTCGTTTGGAAGGAATCCGGAGTATTCTATATCACTATTGGCAGCTCGACCACATCCTACAATCTCTCTGAATCTACAAAGGACACTATCGGTGAGATTGTCTCTCTGCTTGATGCGCTAACTGATGTGGCCTGCATATTGATCGCCCCAACAGGGACATCATGCTCTCTCCTAAATGATATCTCACAGGACCACAAGGCAGACATCAAAACAGCAATTTATTATGCAGGATACAACAACTACTCTAGCCCTAAGAAGGTGACCGAGCTTCTTGGAGTAAATCCTACAGATATCAAAAACTCCTGGCTTGATGAGGCTGACAACGACATCGAGAGCTATACTGGAAAGAAATTCAGACTGCAGACCCTGACAAGCCAATCAATAGACGTTTCAAAGAGATTCATTTCAACAAACAATGACTTTGAGCATTACGGCATCCTGAAAGGAAATGCTTACTATATTGAAGACTATGCGCCCCTTGCATCACTCACTTCGCTAACAATTGATGGGATTTCAGTCACCCCATCATATGCAATTCTTGATTATGGCGAGATCATCCTTACCTCGCAGGCAGAAGCTTCAGCATGGATACAGGGAAAAAGCAAGGCCACCCTATCGATTACTTACGGCTATGCTCAAGATTCAAACGAGGGCATGCTCGCCTCTGAATACTCAACTCTCTTTACGGCCGTGAAATACCTCCATGCAAGCTTTTCAGAAAGCAAGGCAAGCGGAAGCGCTGCAACAAGACAGCATGCCGATGTTGTCTACTCCGTTGAAATGGAATCAAGCGAGGAGTCAAAGACTCGGAAGGAATGGTATTCCAGGATGAAGGACATCAAAAAGACTCTCGGAGCATCAATGAAATATGTGTTTGTATGAGCTTTGCACCAATTGCTTTTCTGGCTAATGTGGAGAGGATCTTTGCAGCGGCCAGTGGATTGTCCTCTGTTAAAACGTGGACTAGGCCGGCAAAGCTCTCAGCTTCGGCATCGACCCCTGAAGTATCGATAGAACTAATTGCCGGGAATGTAGATTCCGTTTCACTTTCTTTCCCAAACAAACAGAGCGAGTTCTATGTCCGGTTTGTGATCTTTGAGGAGCAGACCACAAGTTCATCGCAGCTTGACGCAATCTACCAAGGGATAATAGCGGCAGTCATCGCCAATCCGAATCTCAAGGATATCAACGGGGCCAATACCTGCGATTACTTTGGATCTTTTTACGGCCGGACCATCAGTTTCGATCTAGCAGCAACTGAGAGGAACGGCGTTTCTGTCAATTCAATGAAGATAGACGTACCATGCCTGGTACGGGACACTTAGGTGAAAATTATGTCATACACAAAAGGAGACGTTTTTGTAAAAAAGGAAAGCACATGGGGGACGGGAGTCGACCCGACTGCACCGACTACAGCAGTTGATGAGATTATAGGGCTTGACAGCTCTTACGAGTACAGCGTGGAAAATCAGATAACAGCGGTAAATCCTGCAGCAAATGCCTACCCTTCAGAGATTTCATACCATACCGCAAAGCCATCGGCAAAGATTGATTTTGTCTACAACAATTCAATGCCCTTTGCACTTATGCTTGGCGGGATATCCGGATCAGATGCGCAGGCACCATACACTTGGACCATCACGCCATCGGGAACGCCCATACCTTTCACTACCTCATTTCTCATGAAAGGGGCAAACGATAAGATAGTCCAGATGGCCGGCTGCTACGCAAAGAGCCTGTCCTTCAAAATGGGATTGAACGATCCAGTTTCAGGGGCGCTTGAGATTGTAGGAAAGGATCTAGGGATAGCCGGGACAGAGTTCACAGCACCTGCCACCGTGACCCTTGACGATGCCACTGCATGGAAACCTCATGAGTTTACATATACTATCGGCGAAATTGCCGGGATAACATACATTACAGATCTTGAATTTACCATATCACGATCAGTTGACGTTGGGCACGGGCTTGCAGCAAGATCTCCATCAACAGCATACTCGGGCAAGTTCGAGGCAGTAAGCGGGTCGCTGACATGCTACATCCCTGATACGGCCACGGCAAATGAAATTGAGCAGCTAGTCCTGGGAGGGACTTCAATAGGAGAAACACTTTCGCCAAAGGACATAGTCATTGACAAAGGCTATGTAAACGAGACCGCTGATTCTGCAAAAATCACGCTTTCTAAATGCATATTCGGTGATTACTCGGCATCATTCCCTCTTGACACAAAGCTCAGCTACAAGTTTTCATTCTCAGCCACTGCTGTATCAGAAGTACTGTGGGAGGCGCCGGTCGCAAAGACCAACTGGTAGGTGATGCAATAGCAATAGTAAGCAAATCCTACTTCCTCCATGAGAGGGACGAAAGCGGCGGGCTAAAAGCGATAACAGTTGAGCTCAGTCCTGGCGAAGAGGTAAAACTCATCCCGCTCCCTGAAGGGGAGATTAAACTTCTGACGGATCCAGAGAAGGGATACGAGATACTATCGGCCCACATAGCCGAGCCAAAAATCACAGCTGACGAGATAAGAAAGTACGGCAAGGACGGGGCAATAGCAGGAGCAGTTGAGAAGCTTTTTGAGATAAGCGACATCAAGGAATCCTTTCGCCCTAGACCAGGAAACAAAGGCAAGGCTCCTTGAGGAGCAGATACTCCACTTTATCGGGTATATGGTATGGGACATTCCAAAGCTTACGATCCTCGAGAAAAGAAGATTGGTAAGGGGGTATATGCTGTACCAGAATCCGGAGGCGGACACGATAGATGAGAAAAGGGCAAAATCCGAGGAACTGATCAGGAAGAGAAAAGAGCACCATGCCAGACCAAAACGTTAGGATAACAGTCACGGCTGAGGACAGGGCATCAGCACCGCTGAAAAATGTAAACAGCGCCCTTGGGAATCTGGAGAAGGGTGCATCCAAAGTTGGCGGGGCATTTTCTAGCCTTGCAAGCTCTGCGGTATCGGCAGCAGAAATACTAGTGGCAAATCTTGCAACTCAGGCAGTAAACGCAGTTGCGGGCCTCACCCAGGAAATGATAAAGCTGTCCCTTGAGCAGTCAAAACTGGAATCCCAGACTGAAAATCTACTGAAAAATGCCGGTATGCAGTCATACTCAGATGCAATAGGCGAGATAATACTCCAGCACGAAGAAATGACAGCAATGGATGACGCTTCAATAAGAAGGGCATTCAACAATCTCCTGGGCTCAACAAAGGACTACAATAGATCACTAACTCTCCTATCTGCTGCAGAGGAGCTTGCCGCTGCAAAGGGTATTAGTCTTGAAGATGCCTCCAATCAGATCACATCGGCTCTTGAAGGGAGCATAGTGTCCCTGTCAAAGGCAGGGGTAGAGCTTGATGCAATCAAAATGAAATCCATGACGGCTGGCCAGCAGATGGACTACCTTGCCCAGCAGATAGAAAAATCATTTGGCGGAAGTGCTGAGGCTTTGAGGAGCTCCCCCTCGGGAATCTTTGCCAATTTCCGAAATCAGATTGACAACTTAAAAAAGATCTTTGGGGACGAGCTTACTGAAGCTCTTGCACCGGCATGGGAAGACATAGCGACTACAATCTCAAACATGATCGACTCGGGTCAGCTCCAGCCTCTCATCGACTCTTTTGGAAAACTTCTGGTAAATGCAGTGGAGCTGGGGCAGACACTTGGAAGCATTATAATCAAACTAACAGGCGTCACTACAACTGAGGAGGGGGTTACTAGGCTTGCCGATGGATTTGACAGGCTTTCATACATCCTTGAGATGATAGAGGACGCCCTCTCCAGGATAGATGCCATTATCAAAGATCTGAAGCTTGACCAGATCATGGCCCTCGGCATGAGGGTGATAAATCCAGGAGGCTCTGCACTTTGGGATTATGCGGGCAATCAGGTAGAGGCAGAGAAAAGCATGACCCCGAGATTAGTCCAGCTTGACGAAGTCCAGAAGGACAACACAAAGACAACTAAGGCCAACACCGATGCACAGCTTGAGCAGATTAATGCACAGAGGAGGGCCACACAGGAAAGCCAGCTGATGGAGAAATATCTAAAGCTTCAGGAGGCCGCAACTTCATCCACAGCCGCAATCACCGGCCAGTTTGGAAACGCCATGAGTAGTGCAATAAGCTCGGTGCAGAGCGCATTGGCCTCTTTTGGGATAGGATCTTCCGGCGGTGGCGGTGGAGGATGCAGGACTTTCATTTCTGGGTCTATTACTTCAGATGGGCACAGCTCTTCAGATGAACCCTTTCCAGGGAATCATATTGCGCCAATACCCGTCCCTGACGCATTAATCACAAAGAGAGGGGACATCGTAAAGTTTCACCCTGAAGATAACATTCTTGCTTTCAAAGACCCTTCGGCGTTGAGAGGGGGGAAAGGCAATATTTCAGTCACGATCAATGTCAACGGAGCAGGCGATCCGGACAGGATTGCAGAGGAAATCATGAAAAAAATCACAAGATTAAACAGGATAGGATTCTAATGGAAATCCCTCTTAAGACAAGAATTGAGTTGGAGCTCGTCCACAGGGACAGAGAAGGGAAGATAATCGAAATCATAAAACTAGACAGCGAGGAGGATAACGATGGTAACGGTTGTAAACAAAGGGCTTGAGATGATAGCAAAGCTAGTTGGTGGAGTGTCAACTGACAAGATGCAGTACGTTGCGCTAGGCTCAGGAACTACTGATGAGGCCAACGACCAGACCGCACTGATTACAGAAATAACTACAAACGGCGGGGCAAGGGCGGCAGGCACATGCAGCTACGAGGCGGACTACAAGTTCAAGGTGACAAAAACATTCTCATTTACCGGGACGCTTGCAATAAACGAGATTGGAGTTTTTGATGCTGCATCAACCGGAAACATGCTCCTTAGGGGAAAGCTCTCCGCGACTAAGAACGTTGGAGATGGCGATTCTCTCCAGGTGAACGCAACAGTAACATTTGCAAGGGCAGCATGAGGGGAATAAATGGTTCAGATAACTAACATCGAGAAGATCCTTACAGAAAAGAACGAGGTCTCAGATTTCGTCCTCATAACTTTTAGGACGGATCTGGGGAACATCCGCACAACGAGATACCCCATACAGGACGTCTCTGATGAGGCCAAGATGAAGCAGTTCGTCTATGAGAAGGCCGTGTTCTTTGATACAAAGGATAGTTTTTCCCCAATAACTGAAGCGATAGAAATCTCTGAAGAGGACATAAAGCCGACGGAGCCGGAGCAGACGGAAGAGCAGAAGTTCCTAAATTCAATCCCCCAGCTTGAGCAGTGGAAGAGTTACCTTGAGATGGGGCTCATCACAGATGCCCAATATGCCGCCAAACTAAACGAAGTAAAAAATCTAATTCCAATCGGCTATTTTGATACAGGCCTTACAAAGGAATAGCCCGGAGCAAAGCTAGATGGCATTTGCCTACTGTCGTGAGATCACCCTGAATGCGGACGCCTATATCTCCTCTGCAGTTTCCAACTACCCGGTCTTCATCAAATTCAACTCGACAAATCACCCTCATCTATTTGAAGGGGACGACGGGGACAGCGTCTGCTTTACAAGCGATGCAGATGGTGCAAATCAGCTTGCGCATGAGTGTGTTGCCTTTTCTAGCTCTGAGGCCATATTTTATGTAAACTGCGACTTATCCGCATCAGGGGACACGACGATCTATTTCTGGTACGGCGACACCTCTAACTCGGGAGAAGAAAACAAGTCTGGGACATGGTATGCAGGTTACAGCATCCACCACTTCCAGGACTCACTTGCAAGCAGCGTCTCAGGAGGTTACTCGTTTTCAGTTACAGGAAGCCTATCCTACTCGACAAACGGGATAAGCGGGAAGGCTTTGACAGGATGGGGTTCTTCAAACTATCTGACTGCCTCAAGCTGCGGCTCAATTTACAACAAGGCCTACTCGACTAGCAATGACGACTCGGCCATAGTGATGGCAAAATCTGCTGCCGACAAGGTAACTTTCTACGGAGGCAACACATCATGGAACGGCAGAGGGCCGAAGATGTATTCAAGGGGCGGGGCAGATGTATATGGGCTATCCGATTACTATTATGCGGGAATAGGGTTAAACGAGGCTGACAGCAACTGGGTCCTCTGCATGGCTGCCCTTGACGGCGGGACATCAAGGCAGTATAGGTACAACTCTGTTTCTGGGTACGCAACTAACTCAACCACAACTAAGACTTCCTACTCCTATTCAGACAGAGGGATAATAGTAGGGAGATGCTATGCTCCAAATAATCTTGGGTCTAGCGACCTAATTGATTTTATTTGGATCTTCACCGAGGATAAGTCGTCCGATTACTTCAAGGCAGTCTACAACAATCATATCAATCTCTCATCATTTGTTTCAATTGGAAGCGAGGAAGCTCTTGGTGGAACGGAATACCAGGAATCCTTAACAGCAACAGTATCCGCATCAACTAATCTGTCGCCTTTCCAGGCTCTCATCCATAGCATGGCAGGTTCAGCTACCGCTTCTCCAGGGCTAAGTGTAATTCCGATATACATAGAAGATCTCTCCCTAGTTATCCTAGTTTCACCTTCCCTACAAACAGCTTCCAATTATTCAGTTGCTATTCCATCTTCAATTTTGGCATCTCCAGATCTAAGGACAACTGCAGATTATTTTTCTAGTCTATCCTATGAGGTTGAAATCTCGCCTTCAGTCTATACCTTCCAGGAAGTTTTGGCAGAGGCAAATGTCACAGCGGATGCACAGATGCGCTCCGGACTAGCCTACACCGAGCCCATGGATGCATCTATTTCTCTGCTATCTGAAATAGATTCCCTCATGGTCGATGTTGAGCTCCTTGAAGCAGGAGTCACAGCCTCCCCGACCAGGCTTTACATTGGATTTGAGGGCCTTGAAGCATACCTTACGGCTTCCCCATCCTTATCAGTTGTGAGCACCGGGTGCACTGTTCTCTTCTGGTCGATAGAAGTGAACGGGGAAATCCTAGAGCAAAACTACGATTTGGAGCATGCAAGATTCACAGACGAGAAGGGCAAAAGGTCAGACTATTTTGAGATCACTTTGAACAATAACGATGGATCCATTTCGGAGAGCTTTGAGATAGGTGATAACGTCTACCTCTACTTTGATGAGAACTATCCTCCCACATCAAAGGTCTTCCACGGGCTCATCACAGGCATAGACTTCCAGATTGACATGTATGGCCACAACAAACTTGTCTTAAGCGGGGAGGACTACGGCTCAGTTAGATTCGGACAGACCATTATATCGGGTGCGGAGAATTATTCAAACTACACTGCAAGCGATATTGTTGAGGATCTAATCCAGAGGTACTGCCCCGAGATAACAACAGACAATCTTGAAATATTTAGCGAACAGATACCTTACGTTTCACTTGCATGGGAGTATGTCGGGCAGGCTATAGAAAAAATAGCAAATCTTGTGGGGGCGGATTACTATGTAGATGAAGAAGACGACCTGCACTTCTACGATCCAACAGACCTTGCCATTGCACACTCGATATCGCCACAGCAGATCCTAAACGCCTCAATAAAAAGAGACTCATCCAAGTTCTTTGACAGGGTGTTTGTAGTCGGGGGAAAGCAGGGATTTTTGGACCAGAGCCAGGCGGTAACTACAACAGAGGTCTCACTCCACGACAAGTATTATGCATCTTCTTTTACACCATCAAAAACAAACGTCCTGTATATTGAGACATACATCAAGAAAATCGGAAATCCCCTTGACGCCTTCAGGTTCACTATTGTTGAGGACGACTCCGGCCCCAATGGGTCTATTGTCGGCTTTGGAGCAATACTCGCAAAGAACACCTCAACTGATGGCTCATGGGTGAAGTCGGATTATATTGACGTGCAGCTTGACACGACAAAGCTCCACTGGATCGTTTTCCAGAAGTTTGGGACAGAAACTGATACCTTTAAGGTAGCGCATGACAGCACGACCGCAAACGGGCACAAGTATTCTGCCGATGGATTGACTTGGACTAACGCCACGGGGAAGATGGCCTTCAAGACTTATTACGGGGTGCAGATAGTCAAGAATGCATCGGGCGAAAGGATGTTTGACAGCTACACGGATATCCCGATAGTCGACCTATCAATTAAGGACACTGACACAGCACTCATGCTGGCACAGCAGAAGATCATAGAATATGCACTGGAAAACTCTTCAAAGCTTATAATAAATCCCCCGGGAAAGCTGATGAAGGCCGGCGAGGTCGTCTCAATAACAATCCCCGGGGTTATCCTTGATGACCAGACTATCCTATCCGTCACCTATGAAATCAACGAGCCACAGATATCCACGGTGAGATTGGAATGCACCAGTGCAGAGGACTTCTACTCGGCGTTTGCAAATCTCTTTGCAGAGCTTAGGAGATTGAAGGTTGAGAACGTCCTCCAGTCACAGGAGACCTCAACTGATTACAAGGAAACAACTGAAACAGAAACTATCACACTAGGGGAAACAATCATCGATAATTCAACAATCTATACTGCAAAATTTGACGATGGCAAATCCAAATGGGACGTGAGCAAATGGACATAACAGAGCTTATTAGAGGGGATAAGACCCCCTACCTGGGAAAGTTCAGGATTGATGAGTACAATATTGAGAGGGACAGGATCATACAGGGGTCATGGCAAAAGAATCTTATCACCAACATACTGAAGACAGCGCTTGCTGATGTGCTTACTGGCGACTATGATTCTGATAAGCACGTTATCGGAAAGCTTGCAATAGGCACAGGCAACACTACACCACTTGCAACAGACCAATCGCTAACCACCCAACTAGGATCTTTGAAATCATATGTCCCGAATAGCCTGCACAACGACACCTATTCGAACAAGGCCGAATCCACCTATTATTTTGACAGCACCGAGGCGAGCTATTACGGAGTATGGGCGGAGCTTGGCCTTTTTGCAGCAAATGAGAATGATCTTCTCACTCACTCTCTAATCTCGCCGACAAAGACCTTTGACAATACAAAGACTATGACCGTTTATTATGTGATTGAATTCTAGGATGATCTTATGGCATTTACCAAAAAAGTATCGGCCGGACAGGACATAAGTTCGGCTGATTTCAGGCAGTACTTCGGGGATTTCTTCTCTGAAGGCATAAAGACAGGTTTTACAGTTTCTGCATCTTCTGGCCTTAACGTTGATGTTGCATCGGGGACGGCCTATGTAAAGGATGCAAATAACGGCATGTTCCAGGTAGTATCAAGCGCAACAGAAAATCTGACTGCAACAGCAAGCAGCACAAATTATGTTTACCTGCATTCTGATAATGGGTCAAACTGGCTCACTATATCTACATCTGCAACAGTGCCAAGTGATGCAATACTTCTCGCGACAGTAGTTGCAGGGGCAAGCTCAATTACTTCAGTGACAAACGTTACTTCCGGACTGCCTTCATATGTTCCTCCAGGGATCATAGTCGCATGGTCAGGGGCTCTTGGCAGCATCCCTTCAGGATGGCTCCTTTGTGACGGAAACAACGGGACACCAAATCTAATAGACAGGTTCCTTCAGGGGATAACAACTAGCACGACAGAGCCTGGCACAACTGGCGGAGCACACTCGATAACAATAGGGACAACTGGACTGTATGCGGACGGTCAGAGCTTTGTCCAGGTTACAAGAGGGGCCACTTTCAACAATAGGCCGAAATACTATGAAGTTGCATGGATAATGAAGGTATGAGGGAATACTACTGTTCTAGGTGCGGGGTCGTACTAGCTAGGCCAATTGAGCTAGCGGCCAGTTACTGTTATGATTCTAAAAGTGAGAAGACGTTTTTAGTTTGCAAGAAGTGTAAGAAAAGGAGAGATAGGGTTATCTGGTAATTATAGTATTTATTCCAATTCGACATACTTGTCAAGTTGTTCTTGTGTAGTTTCTATCTCTTCTTCTTTTACATGGGCTTTGATAAAGGTGCCTAAAGGATCTTTTATTTTTTTGTATTTAATTATGCGTTTGTTAGTTGTTTTTTCGTAATACCCGTATTTCCATTCTATAAGTTTATCTATTGCAGAAGTAATCCATGCTGTTTTTGGTATTTCGGGCTGTCTTGAATCCCTATTAACTACTCTCGTGAATTGTTCTTTTAACATTCTAGTTACAGTGCCAACATCAATTATAATTTCTGTTATTTTTTTTCCTTTTGATTCCATAAATTTTTCTTGACTTATCAACTGAGGAAAAATATATTCCCAGACTATATATGCAGTATATGGCAAGGGGGGTTCAACGTCATAAAACTTGATTAAACTTAATTCAGAAACTATTTCTTCAGCGTTAATTTCGTCTATGGATCTTAATCTTTCATTTATTTCCGGATTGGACAATTGCCCATATCCTTTTTCTAATAAAATATATTGCTTTCCTCTTCTTTCGGTTTGATTGTATGTTACAAGACTGAAAGGCCTATCAAAATGCATTTCTTCATTTAGTATTTTCTCATCAATATAATCTGAAATAATAGTTTTTAATTTATATTGAGTAAGAAGTACAAGATCAGTTTGGATTATGTATTCTGTTGGTGTTCTCCATCCTCTTAAATTATCGTCATATTTCTTGATTTGTAGAAATGCATCCTCCCAGTAATCTTGGTTCATTGGGAATAGTTTGGCTTCAGCAATTATTCCGTAATTAGGATTTACTTGAACAACTAAATCAGGAGTGACTTCAGTTTTCTTAGTAACGTGATTATCCTCGGAAGTTTCCATTCTCCTTCCAATAAAAAAACAATATCCATCACATTCATCAGATTTTGATATAGATTTACAAAAAGCAATCATGCCAGAGATAGACTGAGAATAATCATCGATATCTCCTTTTATCAGATCAAAGATTGAAGTAGCCATTTAAGAAGCCCCAGTAAATTCTTTTATATTCCCCTCCCTAAACCCTATAAATATAGAATCGCACAATTTACCCAAAGATGCAAAAGAAGACTTCATCTGGGGGACTATAATTATTTTATTATGCGAAAGTACCCATAAATCATACGAAGATCCATCCCTATTATCTAAAAATGAACAATGTAAATACGGATTTCCATGAATAACTGAAACGGATGAATATGGAATATCTCTTAAAGTTTCAATTAACTTTTTGTTCTGTGCTTTGTCTTGAAAAATATCATTTTCAAATTCTATAGATATAGGATTGGGGGACAAATTTTTAGCACCCTTACGTTCACGATTAGAAAAGAACTTTAAATTTTCTTCAGCATTTATTGATATTTTATTTATTAATGTGCTATAAAAAAAATTAATTTTCTTATTGCATTTAAATAAGCCGTTTCTTGCCAAGTAACATTTGATTCCATCAAAGAGCTCTAGATTATAAGGTCGAATATTCATTTTTGGAGTAAGAATGAAATCGATGCTGTTAACCCATTCATTGTTGCTAAAAACATTAATGAATGTATCTTCAAATGGTTCATCTGTCCATTTTAAATCTGATTCTATTTCTTTCATGGCATCTTTTTTTATAATTCTACTTTTTGAAGAAATTCTAGTTGACCTTATGCCCATATCAGCCAAAGAAGGATCTTTTGAGTCTAGTAATTCTTTTTCTATTTCTGACAATAAATTCTTCATAAAATTAGAATCAATGTAAATTGGAGAAACAAGGGGGTAGTAAAGATTAAAAAAACTAATTATGCCATTTTTAACAAAATCCATATTCTCAAAGGTTAGAATATTGTATATTCCGGCATATTCCGAAGAGGACAATAGAAAACATCCAGATAATCTAGTTTTGTTTCTTCTTTTTTTATTCAAAGTAATTTTATATAATTTATTTCCCTTAGAAGTTATCTTAAGATCGTAGTTATCCTCTTTTGCTTTTGACAAAATTTCAATTAAATTTTGATTAGATGCTAATGTAATTACTTTAATTTCAAGATTAGATGAATCTAGAATATTTTCGGCTATTGAAACAGCATTAGGTGTATCGATTGCTGTTTCGTAAAACCAATAAAGTTTTTCATCTATATTTTCCATATTACCTCTTCTTTTAATATTTTGATTTTATTAATAAAAATATATTTTATATAGTTATTCCTAGTTATAGGAATTTTCGCAATAATATGAATTAGGTAGTTTTATTTTTATTTGTTCACGGTCTGCCACATATACCAGCTTGCTATGCTTCTGTATGGCCGCCAGGCTTCAGCAATTCTGATTACCTCTTCATCGCTAGGATTCTGCTCAAAGCCGTAGCTGATCTTCACGGCCCTTCTGAAACCTGCATCGCCCAGCGGGAGGATGTCGGGCCGGTTCATTGAGAATATCAGAAGCATCTGGGCGGACCATACCCCGATTCCTTTTACGGAAATTAATTTTTCAATGATCTCCTCGTCGGAAAGCTCTTCAACTCGGCTGAAATCTATCTGGCCGTTTTTGAACTTTAGAGCTAGATCCATTAGATAAGAAGCCTTTCTTTCTGAAATCCCTGATGCTTTGAAATCCTCATGTTTTATAGTGAGGACGGAATCCGGAGTTAAACTGCCTCCGTTTCTCTCTAAAAATTTATTATAGATTGCCGTGGCGGCATGCCTTGACAGCTGCTGGTAGATTATAGACCTTGCGAGTGCTCCAAAATAATCCTTGGAGGGCTTAAGCATGCATTCCCCAATATCTTCGATGATAGCTGATAGAACGGGATCTTCTGCCTTCAGCGCTTTAACAGCTTTCTGGATCCATTTTTCTTCTGCCATTATCTGCATAGAACAACATTTACTTAAAAATATAATTCTATTTATATATTAGATTTCTAAAACTTTCCACTCCGAAAGATCATTTGGATTATAGTTATATTTTTCTTTGTCATTATACCTCCAACTTCCACGAGATTCTATGACAATCCCCCCCAAGAGTTTTTTATTCTTATTAGAGTTAATATATTTCTGCAGTCCTTCTGCCTTTGGACCAGCTTCTTTTGCGGTGATCCCACTCTTAGTATCGAAAAGCCCAATAGTCCCATCTTTGAAATATACAATGAAATCAATATAGAATGCTCTTTCTATTTTATTCTCGTCCTGGTAGATCACTGCAAAATATTTAATTTCACCCTCACCATTCTTAAACCACCATTCAATGTTTTTTGAATTATCTAATGTTTCCATAAATAATTGTTCTGGGGCACTTGGAGATCTTATGTAAAATGGTTTCATTATTGAGTTTGGATGGGATTCTCTTTTGTATTTGCTATTATAACTAATTATAATAGGAACTTCCCATTTTGGAACTTCTTGTTTTTCACGTTTTTCATTTATAGTTTCGACAACTACCTTTTTGTATTCATCTTTTGAAAGATTAATTAAATCTACAAATGCTTGGACGTTCTCTTTCCCCAATACGATCCTTTGAACCTTTGGATCGTATTTTTCATATTTGTATTTTTGTTTGAAAAATTGGTATATTGCTGTTTTCATTCTGTCGCTTGAATCCGCTGGTGCATATGGGGAGCAGTTATCATAAATAAATTTATCAAATTTAAGTTGTAACTCTAATTCATTTAATTTAACTTCAATCTGTCCTTTATGCTCTACTTCTCCGACTTTATCTATATCTATAATCTTACCATCTGCAATTATTGGATTAACTATTTTTGAAGGGGTAAGAGTTATCTTTTCTTTGAAATTAGTTTTTTCGGCAATATCTAAAAAGATTTTAGCAAACTCTCCCGATAGCCTTGTTCTTTGTCTTTGTCTTTTTTGATAGAAGGAAGTTAATTCTATATTCTTGTATTTCTGATTATCTCTTTTAGACTCATAAATCGTAATATAGTCTTTTGCGTAATCTTCTGTAATCTCTATATTTGGAAGATTAGTAAAGACAAAACCTTTATTTAATTCATCCTCATTATAATATTTCAATTCAGGCATTCTCATAATCCTGCCTATAGTCTGAATTGTAAAAGTAAAACTTTTTGATTCCCTAAATATTACTAAGATTGATGCTCTAGGACAATCCCATCCTAATGCTATTGCTTGTTTAAAAACTAAAACTTCTGCATCATCATCATTCTTTTCAATATTTGAAAGATTGTCAGTTTTCTCTTCTGAAAGCCATACTGCAAGTTTCCCATTTTCTTCAGTAATTCCTTCTTTTCTTAAAATCTCAATAACTTCATCTTTTTTGTTGATTAGATTTTCTTTACTGTCTGGGAGTTGAACAAGAACAAGAGGATTAATGTTTGAACCTTCTTTTTTATAGAGTAACTTTAACTCTTCTCGCTTTTTTAGAGCTTCTTCTATAATTATAGTATCTGAATCTTTTGTATCTACCTTTTTTCCAAGAAATTCAGGATTAATTGAAATCTCAGATTTGATCATCTCTTCTGCTTTTACTTGGGATATGCCTATTTTTTCAATTTCTGACAAGTTTTCCATTAAATGAGGAGTTGCAGAAACTTCAAGAGTAACTTTTGGCCCAATTATTTCAATTAATTCTTTTGATTTATCAGATTTTGCAGTATGATGGCTTTCATCAATTATTAAAATTATTTCTCTGCCTTCTTCTTTTGTGTTTTGAATTATTGCATTTAGATTATTGTCTTGTTCATTTTCTCTAATATATATGTTAATATCTTTCTTATTTATGCTATGCCAATTTATGAATAGAATTTCATTTTCACCTATTTGTCTATCTTGTAAATCCTCAAAATAAGAGCATTGTATTAACTTATCATCTTCGTAATATTTTTCTAGTTTTTCCTTACTTTGTTCGTGCAACATTCTTACAGAAATCCAAACAAAAGAATATTTTTTATGATTATCTCTGACTAATCTTTTTAACATTTCAGAAACCATAACAGTTTTTCCACTTCCAGTGGGTGATTGAAATACTATGACACCATTTTCTGGATTATTCAATAGATCTTGAACTTTTCTTTTTAAATTGGCAACTGCCCTTTCTTGATAATCTCTTAACTCTATCATTTGAATATTCTCCTATATACATTTAATATAACAGAAGGAATAGGCCTTAATTCAACAAGATTGGCTATATCTTCAAAGTCTTCTTCTCTTGCATTTTCATCT
>Ga0208694_1001400_pt1 | contig 29653 bp, 31 predicted proteins | sample AD_UKC078_MetaG_FD_184442 | JGI IMG/M metagenome (GOLD analysis project Ga0208694, IMG submission 184442) | Active sludge microbial communities of municipal wastewater-treating anaerobic digesters from USA - AD_UKC078_MetaG (SPAdes) (version 2) | ecosystem: Engineered > Bioreactor > Anaerobic >...
GTTTATTGTTCCTTTGTAGGCGTTGTAACTTAATAAGATTATAATTATCATCATATAGACCTAAACGTGTTTATTGTTCCTTTGTAGGCGTTGTAACTTAACCAATACTTCATCGGGTATTGATATTTTTTCGTGTTTATTGTTCCTTTGTAGGCGTTGTAACCACATCACCCCTGCTCATATAGCCAGGGTGTCCATGTGTTTATTGTTCCTTTGTAGGCGTTGTAACTAGTTACTGTTTCGCCTGCCCAAGTTCCATTCTTCCGTGTTTATTGTTCCTTTGTAGGCGTTGTAACAGGTTGGATTTTGAGAAATGAAATAATTTGGCATGTGTTTATTGTTCCTTTGTAGGCGTTGTAACTCGCTTATTATTGCTTTTGTCCTTGCGTCAAGCTGTGTTTATTGTTCCTTTGTAGGCGTTGTAACAAGTAACTATTCATCGTTTTACCTCCCATATTCATGTGTTTATTGTTCCTTTGTAGGCGTTGTAACCAGGCTTGCTAATTTAGAATCTGGTGTGACTAAAATGTGTTTATTGTTCCTTTGTAGGCGTTGTAACAGATTTTCCGGCACTATATGAACGAGCATATCGTTTTGTGTTTATTGTTCCTTTGTAGGCGTTGTAACTTCTAACCAAGGGAAATCATTATAAAATAATTCCTTGTGTTTATTGTTCCTTTGTAGGCGTTGTAACGCACGCATTTTTACACGGCTACTTACTACTATCATGTGTTTATTGTTCCTTTGTAGGCGTTGTAACTTAGCAATCTCTTTTTCGATTTTGCCAACATAATGTGTTTATTGTTCCTTTGTAGGCGTTGTAACCTTGTTAACGGGCAAATAACTTTTAATTGCTTTCGCGTGTTTATTGTTCCTTTGTAGGCGTTGTAACTTATTTTTATATATTAATGGGGACTACTACAACTAGTGTTTATTGTTCCTTTGTAGGCGTTGTAACTTATAATAATTTACTTGACCCAAAGTAACCGTTCCGTGTTTATTGTTCCTTTGTAGGCGTTGTAACTAAAGCTTTAATGCGTTCTTCTAACATATTAACTTGTGTTTATTGTTCCTTTGTAGGCGTTGTAACTCATTTTACTAGCCAAAAACCAGGGGACATCAATCGGTGTTTATTGTTCCTTTGTAGGCGTTGTAACACCTGGGCAAAAACTTGGTTAGCAAACTTAAAATGTGTTTATTGTTCCTTTGTAGGCGTTGTAACGTAAGATATCTGCTAAGATATCTCTTTGCCCCTTTTCGTGTTTATTGTTCCTTTGTAGGCGTTGTAACTTAAACCCTTTGATTATAGAAACTGGATTATACCGTGTGTTTATTGTTCCTTTGTAGGCGTTGTAACTCATCCCTCTCGGGATCTCGACCACAATGTGGTCTGTGTTTATTGTTCCTTTGTAGGCGTTGTAACTTAAACAGGTTGTGGTTTCTTTATATAGCTTAAAAGTGTTTATTGTTCCTTTGTAGGCGTTGTAACGATAAACAAGATTACAACACTAGCCTTATAAAAAGGTGTTTATTGTTCCTTTGTAGGCGTTGTAACTTGAATTCGTTTTTTTGCGTTTTTGGTGCATTCTGTGTTTATTGTTCCTTTGTAGGCGTTGTAACCCTGCCCAAGTTCCATTCTTCCAGTAGTTATCACGTGTTTATTGTTCCTTTGTAGGCGTTGTAACTGGTCTCGTGTCCCGAGAAGGACACCGTATTTTCTGTGTTTATTGTTCCTTTGTAGGCGTTGTAACTCGTTACTGATAACGTGCCTTTTTTGCCTTTGTCATGTGTTTATTGTTCCTTTGTAGGCGTTGTAACGAATCACTCTGGGTATTCCAGAGTATCAGGCCCTAGTGTTTATTGTTCCTTTGTAGGCGTTGTAACTAGCATAAGGCGTTGAATAATTCACTTTCAGCGTTTGTGTTTATTGTTCCTTTGTAGGCGTTGTAACTGGCATTTCTTGCTAGTTTCTGCCAAGGAAGTGAAATGTGTTTATTGTTCCTTTGTAGGCGTTGTAACAGAAGTAGAGTAAAAGACAGTTTTGGTTTAAGTTTTCGTGTTTATTGTTCCTTTGTAGGCGTTGTAACTTAAACGGGTCTTCTTGGCTTTCTTGTTTATCGTGTGTTTATTGTTCCTTTGTATTATTGAAACTGTTATTATTTGATAACACAATGAATTCAAACTTGATATCAACATTGATTTGAAATCAAGTTTTTTTGTTATACATTCATTGAAAGCCTTTTTTTCGCTATTCACTTTTTTCTAGTTGCTTTCTATTGGAAAACACGCGGAGTTGTGGTATAATATTTCATTGTAAGAGGACTTGTGAGGGAAAATATGGATCCAAAGCAACGCATTATCGAGTTAGTTAATTTGTTGAATCAATATAGTTATGAATACTATGTCGATGATAATCCCAGCGTCACTGATCTTGAATATGATAAGTTACTAAGAGAATTAGAACAACTGGAAAAAGAAAATCCCCAGTATATTTTAAAAAACTCGCCTACTCAAAAAGTAGGAGCGAAAGCCGCTCCTAAATTTGAGAAGATTCGCTTTGTTAAACCGATGTTATCCCTAGCCAATGCCTTCACCAAAGCGGAAATTGAAGAGTTCCATGAACGAATTATTAAAGAGGGCTTTCATCCTAGTTATGTCTGTGAATTAAAGATTGATGGGATTGCCAGTTCCGCTGTTTATGAAAAGGGACAGTTTGTTCAAGGAGCAACCCGCGGTGACGGTGAGGAAGGCGAAAACATCACCGCCAATATGTTAACGATTAAGTCTTTGCCGAAGACAATTAATGAATTGAATGCTTTAGAAGTCCGTGGCGAAGTTTATATGAAAAAGTCCGTTATGGATCAGTTAAACAGCGAACGGGAAACTGAAGGGGAAAGTTTGTTTAAAAATCCCAGGAATGCTGCCGGAGGTTCTTTAAGACAACTAGACAGTAGTATTACCGCCCAAAGAAAACTTGATTTATTTGTTTATACGGTTGTTAATCCGGAAAAATATCATTTAAGCACTCAAATGGAAGCGATGGCATTCTTAATTAAACAGGGCTTTACGGTTAATCCGCATTATCGCTTGTGTCAAAGCATTGAAGAAGTTTGGGATTACTTGCAATCTTGGAAGGACAAACGCCGGGAACTGGATTATGAAACCGACGGTGTTGTCATCAAAGTCAATGATTTTACTTTACAAGAAGAAATCGGTTATACGATTAAAAACCCGAAATGGGCCCTTGCTTATAAGTTTCCGCCTTTAGAAGTGGAAACGAAATTGTTGGAGATTGTTTTTTCGGTTGGTCGAACCGGCGGGATTACGCCGATAGCCATTTTAGAACCGGTTTTATTAGCAGGTTCAACCGTTTCAAGGGCCACCCTAAACAATGAAGATTTCATTAAAGAGCGTGATATTGAAATCGGCGATTATGTGGTGATTCGCAAAGCGGCCGAAATCATTCCCGAAGTAATTAAAGTGAATTTGGAAAAACGCCAAAATACCAAGCCTTTTGTGATGGCGACCAACTGCCCCCAGTGTGGCAGCACCTTGGTGCGGGCAGAAGGTGAAGCCGACCACTATTGTTTGAATGAACAGTGTCCGGGAAGAAATAAGGCCAGCCTTATTTATTTTGCTTCTAAAGTGGGGATGAATATTGATGGTTTAGGCGAAAAATTGGTCGAAGAATTAATGAACCGAGGTTTTATTAAAACGATTACCGATCTTTATCGCTTAGAAAACCATCGGGAAGCTTTGATGAATTTACCGGGAATGGGCGAAAAAAGCGTTAATAATTTGCTTATTGCCATTAACAACTCAAAAAACAATCCCTTAGCGAAAGTTATTACCGCCTTAGGAATTCGTTTGGTGGGAACGAAAGCCGCCAAAGAATTAGTCAAATACTATCCTAATTTAAGCGCTTTAAAGCAAGCAAGATTGGAAGAACTGATGAACATCAAAGATGTCGGACCGGCCACCGCTAATAGTTTAGTTGGTTTTATGAAGCAAAACAGTTCCTTAATCGATGAACTCATCAGTTTAGGCATTAACCCGCAAGAAACAAAAACCGCCAAGCAAAGTGATATCCTAAAAGGGATGACGGTGGTTTTAACCGGAAAACTGGAAACGATGACAAGAGAAGAGGCTTCCTTACTTGTAGAAAAGCATGGCGGTCAAACCGCCGGGTCGGTGAGTAAAAAAACCTCCTTGGTTGTTTGTGGTAGCGATGCCGGAAGCAAGAAAACCCAAGCCGAAAAACTCAATGTCAAGATTATCAATGAAGCAGAATTCAAAGCATTAATAGGTGAATAGCATGCAAAAATATATCGAAATCAAAGGTGCTCGCGAAAACAATTTAAAAAACATCAGTTTAAAAATTCCGAAGGAGAAATTCGTCGTTATGACGGGTTTATCCGGAAGTGGGAAAACATCTTTGGCTTTCGATACGATTTATGCGGAAGGGCAGAGACGCTATGTGGAGAGCTTATCCGCTTATGCCCGCCAGTTTTTAGGTAATGTTAATAAACCCGATGTCGATTCCATTGAAGGCTTATCGCCGGCGATTGCCATCGACCAAAAGAGTGCCAACAAAAATCCCCGTTCAACTGTGGGAACGGTTACGGAGATTTATGATTATCTGCGTTTGTTATATGCCAGAATCGGAAAAAGCTATTGTCCGGAACATCATGTGGAAATAAGTGCGCAAACGATTCCTCAAATGCTCGATAAAATCTATGAAGCGGCTGAAGAATCCCGGATCATTATTTTTAGTCCGGCCGTTTTTGGGCAAAAAGGCACTCAGGAAAAAACCCTTGATTTAATCCGCAAAGAAGGTTTTTCGAAAGTTCGGGTTGATGGCATCTTGTATGATTTGGATGAAGACATTAAACTGGATAAAAATAAAAAACATCATTTAGATATCGTTGTTGACCGAGTTAAGTTAAAACCCGAAGCTCGTTCCCGTTTATTTAATTCGCTGGAAACCGCTTTAAAATTTGGCGATGGCAAGGTCATTGTTTCTGTTGAAGGTGCGGAAACAATGTATAGTGAACATTTGGCCTGCCCATATTGCGATTTTTCCATTCCGAAATTAGAACCACGCTTGTTTTCCTTTAATTCGCCCTTTGGGGCTTGCCCGGAATGCAAGGGTTTAGGAGTCTTACAAAAAGTTGATGTTAATTTATTAGTCACCAATCCGGAGTTATCGATCCGCCAAGGGGCTATTAAATACTTACGCAATATCGTCGATACTGAAAATATTGAATGGCAGATGTTTGAGAAGATGAGCAATCATTATGGCATTGACTTAAACAAACCTTACCAAGATTTAAGCGATGAAGAAAAAGAGATTATTTTAGTCGGTTCCAAAGAACCGATTACTTACCAAATAACGACAAGGAGCGCCAACACCTTCCGAAAAACCCAATACATTGAAGGCATTGCGACCTTAATTGAACGCCGTTATTTAGAAACCACTTCCAATTTTTCGCGAGAGTATTATAATTCCTATTTAGCGGATTACGAATGTCCAGAGTGTCATGGGCAAAGATTATCCAAACAAGCTTTAAGCGTTGTTGTCGGTGGTAAAAACCTGTGGGAATTTACCAAAATGACGATTTTGGAAGCCAATAAGTTTATCAACAATTTGCAACTAAGTTCCCAAGAGCAAATGATATCGGCTTTGGTATTAAAAGAAATCAAGGAACGCTTGCAGTTCCTCATTGATGTAGGCTTGGAATATTTAACCTTGTCCAGAAGTGCCGCTTCGCTTTCCGGCGGAGAAAGCCAACGCATCCGCTTAGCAACCCAAATCGGCTCGCATTTAACGGGCGTTTTATATGTTTTGGATGAACCGTCAATCGGTCTTCATCAGCGCGACAATGCCCGCTTGATTAAAGCCTTAAAAGAAATGCGGGATTTAGGAAATACTTTAATCGTGGTCGAACACGATGAAGAAATCATGATGCAAGCGGATTTTTTGGTTGATATCGGCCCTTATGCCGGTGAACATGGCGGCGAAGTTGTGGCTTTGGGAACACCCCAAGAAGTCATGGCTAACGAAAACAGTATTACCGGACAGTACTTGGCCAAGAAGAAATTTATTCCGCTTCCGAAAAAAAGAAGAAGCGGTAATGGTCGCTTTCTTGAAATCAAAAAAGCTGAGGCCAACAATTTAAAAGCGATTGATGTTGTGATTCCGGAAGGAGTGCTCGTTGTTTGTACAGGTGTTAGCGGGAGCGGTAAATCAACATTAATTAATGAAATTTTATTAAAAACCTTATCAAAAGAAATTAACCGCGCTAGAACAACTCCGGGGAAATGTGAAGCCGTTATTGGTAGTAAGGATTTTGAAAAAGTCATTGATATTGACCAATCACCGATTGGCCGGACGCCCAGAAGCAATCCGGCGACTTACACCGGCGTGTTTAATCACATTCGTGATTTATTCGCTGAGAGTGTTGAAGCCAAAGTTCGCGGCTATAACAAAAGCCGTTTTTCCTTCAATGTGAAAGGGGGACGGTGTGAGCGTTGCAGTGGCGATGGTGTTATTCGGATTGAAATGCATTTTTTGCCCGATGTTTACATTCCTTGTGAAGAATGTCGTGGCAGCCGCTATAATCCCGAAACTTTGGAGGTTAAATACCGCGGTAAAAATATAGCGGATGTGTTGAAAATGACGGTCACCGAAGCTTTAGCGTTCTTTGATAAAATCCCCCAGATTAAAAACAAACTGCAGACGATGGAAGATGTCGGTTTAGGGTATATCCGCTTAGGGCAAAGTGCTACTACCCTTTCGGGTGGTGAAGCACAAAGAGTGAAGTTAGCGAGTGAACTGCATAAGAAGATTACCGACCGCACCATTTATTTATTGGATGAACCGACCACCGGACTGCATTCCGATGATGTGAAAAGATTGTTGGAAGTCATCAATTACATTGTTGACCAAGGGGCGAGTGTCATCATCATTGAACATAATCTCGATGTCATCAAAAGTGCTGATTATTTAATCGATTTAGGCCCTGAAGGTGGCGATTATGGTGGGGAAGTGATTTTCACCGGTACGCCGGAAGACATCTTGCAATGTGAAAAATCCTATACAGGGAAATATTTAAAACGTGTTATGCATTAACAGAAAGGAGACCAAATGAACGACCAAAAACCTCCGGTTGAAAAACCGGACGAGACTAAAGAAGATGATTCACAAGAGCAAATTGATCATTTGGTTGAGGAATTAAGAGATCAATTAGAGGAAGAAGGTGAAATTCGGTTTGTTCGGATTAACCCGAAGAAACCATCCTGGAAAACCATTATTATTACGACGGTATTATCGTTTATCTTTGACTTATTATTGATTGTCAGTATTAACGGCTATTTGGAATTTACGGACAGTAAAATTTTAAACATTATCATGCTGAGTGTGTTATTTTCGGTTGTGGAACTAATTTTAAAACAAGTCTTAAACCGTTATTTCTTTCGTTTAGTGATTTCTTCCTTTGGGCTTGTTTACATTCCGGTGATGATTGTCGCCTTTATTATTGCCTGGCTCTTTACACCGGATTTAGAACCGAGTTCCAATGGGAAAGTTTTATTATTCTTTTTAATTTTTATGGTGGCTCGGACCATCATGAGAATGATTTTTTTAAGTCGAAATAAAGTTATTGAAGTAAAGAAGGTTAAAAAATGAAAATCAAACGTTATGTTATCTTAACGATGCTCTTGTTAATTGCGCTTTTTTTAGTCGGTTGCAGTATTCGAAGCGGTCAGGATTCTTTAGGTAATGAGATTACCATTATTGACCGAGTGGCGTTTACCATCTTTGGGCGTAATATTTATTGGTATGCTATTTGTATCTTAATCGGTATTATGGGCGCTTATTTCTATGGCATGCATGTGGCGAAGAAATTAGGTGTGAAAGAAAATGATTTGTTTGACGGCTTTATTTGGGGCGTCTTAATCGGTGTTTTAGGATCTCGCCTTTATTATGTGATTTTCTCGTGGAAATCGGGGGGATTTAGTGAAGATCCCTTACGGATATTCACCGGTTTCGTTAATGAAGAAGGCGGACTTGCCATTCATGGCGCCGTTATTGCGGCCTCCATTTTTACGGTTATTTTTTGTAAGAAACGCAAAATGGATATTTATGCGGTTTTGGAATTATTGCTGCCAGGTTTTCTCATTGGCCAGATTGCCGGCCGTTGGGGGAACTTCTTTAACCAAGAAGCCCATGGTGGTCCCATTTCCGCATCTGTTGCGGAAGGAAGAATGTTTTTGGAAAAACTGTGGCTTCCGGACTTCATTATTGACCAAATGTATTTAGCTGATAATTGGTATAATGCTCCCATTGATTCACCGATGCGCAACTACATGCACCCGACCTTTTTATATGAGTCGGCTTGGAATTTTATCGGCTTAATGATTCTTTTAATCACGAGAAAATACTGGAAAAAGTATTGGTTAGGGGATGCGGCCTTATTCTATTTAGTATGGTATGGTGTCGGTCGCTTTTTTGTGGAAAGTATTAGGACCGATGCGTTAATGGTGACACTCTTTGGAACGCAGTTTAGGCAAGCCCAGGTTATTTCCGTTGTTATGGTAGTGGTAGGAATTGTTTTGTTTATTCTCCGCCGCATTTATAAATTTCATCCGGTTTCCTTTGTTGAACAAGTTGAATTGGTGAAAAATGGTCATCATATTTGATTTAGATGGCACGCTTTTAGATAGCTATCCTTTAATCAGACAAAATTTTATTGATGTTTTTAATACCTATTTACCTCGTTTTTGCTATACGGAAGAATTACTTGAAAGTTTTTTTGGACCACCGTTAATTGATTCGTTTTTACGCCTTGTGGATGATGAAGAGCTGGCAAAAAAACTAGTGATAAAGTATCGTGAATTCAATCTTAAAAATACAGCTAAGTATTTAAAGGCTTTCCCCGATGCTTTGGAAACCTTAAAAACTTTGAAAGCTAAGGCTTATCATTTGGCCGTTTGTTCGAATAAAATCGATGAAGCGATTAAAGAAGGATTAATTATTGGCCAACTTGACTCCTTAATTGATTATATTGTTGGGTTTAATCATGTGAAAAAAGCGAAACCCGACCCTGAAGGAATCAAACTCATTTTAAATCACTTTCAAAAACCCGGGGTTTTTGTTGGTGATACCCCGGTTGACATAAAGACCGGGATTAATGCCGGCATCCCGACAATTGGCGTAACCTGGGCTTTATTTAAAGAGTCGATCTTAAAAAAAAGCGGGGCTACTTATATTGCCCGGCAGTTTAAAGATTTAATTACCATAATGGAGGAAATTCATGTTTGATGTTTTAATCATCGGCGCGGGGCCGGCCGGCCTAACGGCGGCAATTTACACGGCGCGCAATAATTTAAAAGTTGGCATTATTGAGCATAATGTTCCAGGTGGCCAAATGGTTAATACGGCCTTTATCGAAAACTACCCGGGGTTTAAAACCATTAACGGGGCGGATTTATCGATGTCAATGTATGAGCAAGTGGTCGCTTTAGAAGTACCTTTTTTTTGGTTTTCCGTTCAAGAAGTAAAAAAGGAAAATGATTATTTTTTAGTAATTGGCGATGAAACTTTAAAAGCCAAAACAGTGATTGTGGCGACGGGAACCGTTCATAAAACTTTAGGAGTTAAAGGTGAAGCGGAATTAAGCGGTCGCGGGATTTCTTGGTGTGCGATTTGTGATGGTGCTTTTTACAAAAATCAAGATGTGGCTGTCATTGGTGGAGGGAACTCGGCCTTTGAGGAAAGTATCTTTTTGTCCTCTTTAGTGAAAAATGTTTATCTCATTCATCATCGCGAAGGTTTTCGTGCTGATGAAACCCTTGTTTCTAAAGTTAAAGAAGTTCCTAACATCAAAATGATGCTGAACCAAAAAGTTACCGAGTTCATCGGTAAGGGTAAATTAGAAGCCCTAAGGTTATGGAATGTGAAAACGAATGAAGAAAGCCTTTTGCCCGTGGCTGGTTGTTTTGAATTCATCGGCTTTAATCCGTCGACCGGGTTTTTGAAAGATTTAGCTGTTGTGGAAGCTAGCGGCTATCTTGCGGTGGACAAACATTGTGCCACCACTGTTAAAGGTTTATTTGCGGCCGGTGATGTTGTCCAAAAGGACATCCGCCAAATTACGACCGCCGTTAACGATGGTGCCATTGCCGCTTTAAGTGCTAATAAATATTTAAAATAGGAGTTTCTATGTCGTTTGCAAGTGATATTAAAAAAGAAATTAGCGGTATTTCCCTCGATGATTGCTGTTTAAAAGCTGAATTATACGAAATAATTCGCCTGAAATCATCGATTATGATTTCCAATCGTAATTTTAAAGTCACTTTTACAACCGCAGTCATCCAATCCGCACGCCGGATTGTCTATCTTTTAAAACATCTTTACCAAAAAAAGGTGGAAATTCTTAAAAAAGACACTCCGAAACTTGACTATAAGCCGCTTTATATTATTGCCTTTATTGATGAAGAAATGAAAGTTTTGCGTGATTTACAACTGATTAATGAGGATTATTCGCTTAATGAAACAATTGCCCGGGAGTTGTTTGCTAAGGATTGTTGCAAAGCCAGCATCTTGCGAGGCGCCTTTTTAGCAAAAGGTTCCATCAATAATCCCACCACCAATAACTATCATTTTGAAATAGTTTGTCCTAATCATGAAGATGCGGTGTTTATTTGTGAACTGCTTCAAGAAATTGGTTTAAATCCCAAAATAATTACTAGAGCCAAGGGTGAAGTGGTCTATTTAAAAAAAGCCGAACACATCGGCGATTTCTTAAGATATATTGGCGCTTCCACTTCCTTGTTTGCCTTTGAAGATTTGCGCATTAAAAAAGATCTCAATAATTATGTGAACCGAATTATGAACTGCGATGTGGCCAATGAACAAAAAGCGATTGCCACAGCCGCTAAACAATTAGAAGATATTGCTTTTTTAGAAAAGCAATATGGATTGATTAACTTAACCCCCCGATTAATGGATGCCGTTATTTTACGAACGACTTTTCCCGATGATTCTTTGGCACAACTTTCAGAACAGTCGGAAGAAGTTATCAATCATTATGTCTCTAAATCCGGTTTATCCCATTGTTTTCGGGACATCAGACTATTGGTGGAAGAAATAAAAAAAAATAAGCAGAAGCCTATTTAGACTGTTGCTCTTTCAATAGTTCGGCAACATTGATCTCGAGCTTTTCCGCAATCTTTCCGAGGGTGCTTAAGGAAATATTCTTTTCCGCCCTTTCAATCTGACCGACAAAAGTGCGGTGGATTTGCAAATGCTCGGCTAATTTTTCTTGTGTTAAGCCTTTGGAAATGCGGATTTCTTTAATCCTCGTTCCAAAAACGCGATTTAATTCGTGGAGACTCATATTTCACTGTCTTTCTGCTCTTTAAGAAGCATATATTAAAAGCGGGAAATTTTCGACAGTCTAAAGATAGCAAATATCATATAGGGTGGCAGTGAAAATAAAAACAAACCCGCAGGAGGGAATACATGATGAATATCGGTGTCGATATTGTTGAGATTAAACGCTTTAGTGACATTATATTAAATAAAAACAAATACCAAAAAATCTTATCAGTTCAAGAAATAGCTATCTTTGAAGCTTTGGCATCGACAAGGCGTCAAAAGGAGTTTATTGCCGGACGCTTTGCAGCGAAAGAAGCAATATTTAAAGCTTTAAACAAATTTGGGATTACTGTTACTTTTCCCAATGTTAGTATCATTAATGGTGAAGCGGGAGGACTTAGCGTTTTATTTTCCGAACCCCTTCCTTATCAAGTCTTGGTTTCCATTTCCCACAGCGAAGAAAATGCGGTGGCGATGGCCTTGGTGCTGGTGTAAAAAAGGCTTGCCTTAAAATGCTTTTTTTAGTATAATATATCTTGCATAAATAAGTGATGGAAAGGAGCATTTAAGCTCGCTTAAGAGTTTAGATGGTTTTCACATGAACAAGGTAGTAACAAAAAAATTTCAAGCTAATTATAAAACGATTGTTTTTTGGTCCTTGGTGGCCTTATTAACTCTTGCTTTCATCGTTTTTGTTGTTGTAAAATTTGTGGAGTCGAGCAAACGGGCGAATTCGTTGGATGAATTAACTAATCTCTCCTCGCAACAAATCTTTGAAAAACAAGGGACTTATTATGTTTATGCTTACAGTCGTGTTGGCGTTACTGTGGATAAATTGGAACTTGAAAAAAGCGATGCTTTAGAGGAAACCATTATTACCTATCTAACTTTTGCCAAGCGTCATGCTTCTGCCAACCGGATGTATGGGATGAATGTCGACAGTTATGAAAACAATAGTTGTTTAATCGATGGTGCGGGTGTTTATACGAATGTGATGAACAAAACCTCATTTGCGGGTTTAAGAATCCATAAAGGCGATGTGCCGATTTTGATGAAAATTACGGATGGGAAAGTAGCCGGTGCTTATTTGACCGAATCCGACATTCGAGAGGAATTACAAACCGCTATGAATTCTTAGCAGAATGAACCAAAGGGTTCATTCTGCCAACAATAACAAAAATGGAGCAGTACTCAAGTGGCCGAAGAGGTGCCTCTGCTAAGGGCATAGGTCGGGGAACCGGCGCAAGGGTTCAAATCCCTTCTGCTCCGCCATTTTGGCCTGTTGGAGAAATGGTTAACTCATATGCCTTTCACGCATACATTCACGGGTTCGAATCCCGTACAGGTCACCATCTTAAATTAAGCAGTCATTCTTTTGGAGAATGACTTTTCCTTAATATATCATGAAGTGAAGATGTTTTTATCAATTGTGATTAAAAGCATGGAAGATTGATGTAAAGTTTTTACTTAACTTAAATAAGCGGATTTGTTTTAAAAAAAGCCCTTGCAATTAAGTCAAGCTTTGATACAATAAGCTTAAGAAGAGTAGAGGAAGTGGGGAAATGCCTTTTAATATTATTACGGAAAACTTATCCAATTTACAAACGGATGCCCTTATTAAGTTTACATGGCCAAACTTCGGTCAACTAAATACTACTTTGCAGATATCCGAAACAACTACTGAGCAGGGGAAGAAAATAATTTCCGTTATTTGTGTTGATGCTCCTTTTTTCATTGATAACTACCTTAGTGCATTTAAGTGGGCTTATGAACGAAATTATCAAAGTTTGGCGTTTATTCCGATTTTGACGGTTGATTATGGCTTAAAAGATGCTCTTAAGGCCACGAAACAGTTTTTAGAAAATCATGAGTTAACAATTTTTATTGTTGCTGACAAAGCGGTTAGGGCGAGCATTACTGTACCTTATTTAAGATCTATTAAAAATTATCTTCAGGTTTGCTACCCTAGCCAGGAAATATTCTCTTCAAAAATGTCAGTTATCATTGACGATGATTTCCTTCAATCCAAGACAAAACGCTTATTAGTGGATTTAGAAGGTCAAAAAGGCGAAACTTTTGTACAAGCTTTGTTTCGAATGATTGACGAAAAAGGACTCGACGATGTTTTTGTTTACAAAAAAGCCAACATCGACCGTAAACTGTTTTCCAAAATCAAGAGTGATTGGGACTACCAACCGAGTAAAAATACGGCCATTAGTTTTGCTTTAGCCTTGGAACTGAATTTGGATGAAACAACGGACTTATTACAAAAAGCCGGTTATGCTTTATCTGACAGCCATCTCTTTGATTTACTTATTAAATATTTCATTGAACATGAAAGATATGATTTATATGAAATCAACGAAGTCTTGGTTTATTATCATCAAAAAACCTTAGGAACATGGTGAAAAAATGTCGCTTGGCAAGCGACCTTTTTTAATTATTCTTATGGTAAGATGAAGTTGTAAACCATAAGGAGGTTATATAAATGCAAAATGATGTTGTGGAATTGGTTTTTATTTTAGACCGCAGCGGCTCAATGGCCGGTTTGGAAAAACAAACCATTGATGGTTTTAATGAAATGATTGCGAAACAAAAGAGTTTGCCGGGGGAAGCGGTGGTATCCACCGTGTTGTTTGATCATGAAATCATCCTCCTTCACAACCGAGTTAATCTGCAAATGATTGAACCTTTAAGCGAGGAACATTATGTTGTGCGCGGGATGACCGCTTTGTATGATGCCATTGGTAAAAGTATTATCCGCACTGAACGGGTTTATCGGGAACTGTATGACAACGAAAAACCGCATAAGACTTTGTTTGTGATTACGACGGATGGTATGGAAAATGCCAGCACGGAATTTCGTCTCCCTGAAATAAAAAGGATGATTGAAAAACATGAACGCCTTAACCGCTGGGAATTCTTATTTTTAGGAGCAAATATCGATGCTATTAAAACAGCGGAATCTTTTGGCATCCCAAGCAAGAACGCTGCTAATTTCCGTGCTGATGCCCAAGGAATCAAACACAAATATGTTGTCCTCCACGATGCCATTGCTTGTTTCCGCAAAGATGTTAAGTCATTGGGGAAAGACAAAACGGATGATTATTTTTCATCTAAATAGCTAAAAAAAAGGAATCTTCCGTTTAAGAAGATTTCCTTTTTTTAGTAGTTTTCTTTTTTGGTTTCACTTCATTTACAACGATGTAGAAAGCGGAAGATAAAAATCCCAAACTAGCAAAACAGATTCCGAGGATGGCGCCGACGGCTAATTTGGCTCCTTCATAATTAAAGATGTTATCATTGCCGAAAATGGTAATTAAACCTTTGGTGTTTTGTGGCAAGTAGGCTAGTAAAAAGATGGACAAACCGAAACTGAGCACAATCAACAATTTCAAAGCCATTTTAATGCTGTTTGGTTTTTTATCCAAGAGGGAATAAATAACTAAACCAAGTGCTAAGATGGCCGGCAAAAAGAAACCGATGAGATTAGGAAAGCTGAATTGGATTTTTGCGCTCGCAAAGGGACCGAATGCAGCGACCGCGCCGCCAAAAACAGCTTTGGTTCCGGTCATAATCGCTTCATTGTCGTCTGTTTGGAGCACATTAAAGAACATCGATGCAAAAACAAGAATGCTGAAGCAAAAAGTTAACAAGGGCAATAATTTTTGAAATTTTTTCATCATTAATCCTCCTCAATCCCTATTATACAAAAACCTCATCAATAATTCAAGAAAACAAATAATTTCCAACAAAAAGGATAAGTTATTTGTATATTAGGTGGAGCAAGAGATTAAAAGACTCTTTAATCTCAATTTTATAAAAAGGCCCTTGCTCCTTTTAGGGCCTAAATGCAATTCACTCCCCCTAGTGAATTGCATTTTCCTTTTTAAGGGAAAATGATGAAAAAAAGCACCGCTTATGGTAGAATTAATTGAGTTTTAAAAGAAGGAGGATTCTATGAAAACAATTATGACCAATCAAGCTCCGAAAGCGGTTGGGGCTTATAGCCAAGGTGTTGTGGCTCACAACATGTTGTTTGTCTCCGGTCAAATTCCGTTTGTTCCGGCAACCATGACTTTAGTCAGTCAAGATATCAAAGAGCAAACCAAGCAATGTTTAGAAAATGTCTTAGCGATTGTAGAAGCGGCGGGCATGAGTAAAACTGACATTGTTCGTTGTACGGTTTTTATGACTAATCTTAATGATTTTCCCCTCATGAATGAAGTTTATGAAGCTTTTTTCCAAGACCATAAACCGGCGCGGGCTGCAGTCGGGGTGGTGGCTCTACCCAAGAATGTGCAAATTGAAATTGATGCCATTGCTGTTAAATCATAAAATCGCTTCCATTATAATTAATCATAGAAGATAATGACAAAAGGCAAGAATAATGCTATAATATTACGAAAGAAAAGAGGTATCCTATGTTAGAAATAAAGAATTTATCTAAAACTTATCCCGGCGGGAAATTAGCTGTCGATGATGTTTCTTTAACCATCAATGATGGCGAAATTTTCGGCTTCATCGGCCATAATGGTGCCGGCAAAACAACCACTTTAAAATGTGCGGTCGGAATTCTGGATTTTGAAAAAGGCGATATTCTTTTGGATGGCAAATCCATTAAAAAGCAAGCGATTGAATGTAAGCAAGAAATTGCTTATATTCCGGATAATCCCGATTTATATGAACAGTTAACGGGGATTCAATATTTGAATTTCATTTGTGATATTTATCGGGTTTCTACGGCGGATCGCAATGTGTTGATTTCTCAGTATGCGGATATGTTTGAAATCAAGAAGAACCTCGGGGATCTTATTTCTTCGTATTCACACGGGATGAAGCAAAAATTGGCATTAATTTCCGCCTTAGTCCGTAAACCGAAACTATTTGTTTTGGATGAACCCTTTGTCGGTTTAGATCCGAAAGCCGCTTTCCAAGTGAAAGAACTGATGAAAGAATTATGTGCTAATGGCTCCTGTGTCTTTTTCTCAACCCATGTTTTGGAAGTTGCGGAAAAATTATGCCATCGGGTGGCGATTATTCAAAAAGGAAAAATTGTCGCTTACGGCACGATGGAAGAAGTTAAGGGTGATAAATCCCTAGAAGATGTTTTCTTGGAGTTGGTTAACAATGCGTAATTTTTGGATTTTATTAAAGTATAATTTAATTAATACTTTAAATTTAAATAAACTAAACTCCAAAACGAAAGAAGGTAAATTATCTTTATTAATGGTAATCTTATTCATTGTTGGGGGTTTGTTTAGTCTTGGTTTAGCTTTCCTCTATATGTTTATGATTGGTTCGGCGTTGGCCGAAGGCGGGTTTCCCGAATTAATATTATTAGTGGGGATTGTGGCCGGATTTATGTTCATTTTATTGATGACGATTACGAAAGCCAACAGTACTTTGTTTAGAAGCCGTGATTATGATTTGTTAATGAGTTTACCGCTTAAACCATCAACAATTATTGCTAGCAAATTGGTTTATATTTTAGCAATCAATTATTTACTGTTTGCCTTTATTTATTTTCCTACGATAATCGTTTATACGGTTTTTAATACCACTGATTTATGGTTTTGGCTTTTAGTATTGCCGACCTTTTTCTTGGTTCCGCTCCTCCCCATTGCGGTCTCTTCCCTGCTGGCTTATTTATTTGGCTTTATTACTCCGAAGATTAAATATAAAAATTTAACTTCCATTTTGTTTTCGTTGTTAATCTTGTTCTTAATCATGTATGCCAGTTTTCAATCCTCGAGCATCGAAGAAGACCCAAGTGCCTTTGCCTTGTTTATGAAAAATGCTTTGGTAAAAATTTATTATCCCGGTCAGATTGCTTTTTTAGGTATGCTGGGGAGTTGGCAAGATTATCTTCTTTTCACATTAATTTCCGTTGTACCGTTTGTAGGATTTGTGTGGTTGTTAAGTAAAAACTACATGGGGGCTAATTCTCGTGGCAACAGTAGTTATATCAACAAAAACTATGAAATGAAAATGATGCAATCTTCCGATCAAAAGAAAGCCATGATTAAGAAGGAATTAAAGCGTTATTTCGGCTCTTCCGTCTATGTTCTTAATACTATAATGGGACCGATGATGTCAACCTTTTTAATTTTGTTTATCTTTTTTGGTGAGGATTCCCTTTCCGCAACCATTCCCGCGGGGACAATTACCCCCGACATCATTTCCATGATTATTGTGGGGATTGCGATTTTCACCATGGGCATGACTTCCACAACCGCTAGTTCGATTTCCATTGAAGGTAAGCAGTTTTGGATTTTAAAGAGTCTACCGCTTTCACCCCAACAAATCTTTAACGGTAAATTGTTTGTCAACTATTTAATCTCGTTTCCCTTTGTCATCATTAATGGCATCATTGCCTTAGTAGCTTTTCGCTTTTCCCTTTGGAGTGCTTTATTTATGTTCCTCATTCCCGGTTTAGTAGTCGTTATAATGAGTTATGCCGGCTTGTATTTTAATTTATTATTACCGCGCTTTGATTATGATAGCGATGTGAAGGCTGTTAAACAAGGAATGTCCGTCTTAATGACGATGTTGACCGGGTTTGTAACAGTTACTATCGTCATCGTCGCCGGTGTTTTGGGGGTCGTGTTTTTCACCCCGATTGTGGCTTACATCTTCGCCTTTATCGCCGCTTCGTTAATCGCCATCGTCTTTATCAGTTTAGTGCAAACCCACGGAGTCAAGTTATTTAACCGTATCAACGGATAAGCCAAAAACCACTTATCACTAAGTGGTTTTTATGTTATAATAAACCAAAAAGGAGAATTATTATGAAAAAACGCAATACATTTTGGATTATGATTGGCATTGGGGTCGTAATCATCATTTTACTTATTTTAGTAAGCAGTATTTTAGCCGTTGGGGAACGCTTAAGAACAATCTCTCCCTATTTGGAATATACTTTTTATGCTTTAGCAATCCTATTAGTTTATTTTTTAATTATCAATCCGATTCGGATTATTTTGTTCGCACCGGCCTTTTCCTTAACGGCGGTGCTGGACGGTCAAGAAAAAAATAGTCGGCGGGTTAAAAAACGAATTACTAGAAAGTTAATCAAGAGCGAAGAAGTTAAAGCGGAAGATAAAAAATTATTAGTTGATAGTTTGAAAGACCAAACGCAATTGGATGAACAACTAAAAATATATTTCCAAAAGACTTTGAAACAAGAAATTAACAAGATTGTTTTACGGAATGCGAAAACGGTAATGATATCGACAGCGATTTCCCAAAACGGTCGCCTTGATTTAATTACGGTTTTGGTGGTTAATTTAAAAATGATTAAAGAAATTGTCCTAAAAAGCGGCTTTCGCCCGAGCTATGCGAAACTGGGGAAATTATCAGCAAATGTGCTTGGTACGGCCTTGATTGCGGAGGGCTTGGAAGGACTGGATTTCAATGATATTTTTCCCGCTTCCACAACCAATTTTTTGTCAGAAATCCCGTTAATTAAACCCTTAGCTTCCAGTATCATTCAAGGTATTTCCAATGCCTTGTTAACGATTCGCGTCGGTATTATCACAAGGAAATATTTGTATGCGGAATACAAAAATTACTCTAAAAATGAAGTCCGTCGTGATTCTATCAAAGAATCGATTAAACTTTTACCTTCCGTTATCAAAGATGCGATAACATTTTTACCGAATAGGATTGCGAAATTATTCCAAAAACGCAAACTAACACCGGAAGAACAGGCTGTTTATGACGCTTTACAAAGCGAAGCTTAAAGACAAAGAAATTGTTTTCTTTTGATGCTAAGAGATTATAAGATGCTTTTTTATTGATATGAAAGATAAAACTTCCTTTGTGCACAAAAAAGTAAAAATACTTGCAAACAAGGAAGTTTTTTAGTATAATAATTAAGCATAACTAGGGGTATAGTTCAATGGTAGAGCAGCGGTCTCCAAAACCGTAGATGAGGGTTCGAATCCTTCTACCCCTGCCATGGCGGCCGTGGCGAAGTGGTTAACGCATCGGATTGTGGCTCCGACATCTCGTGGGTTCAATTCCCATCGACCGCCCCATAGTGAAAGAAATGGTCTAATACAAAGAAAACAATGTATTAGATCTTTTTCTTTGCAAAAACAAGCCTTTTGAGCCCAGGATTTTAGGTTTAAAGAATTAGTTTTTTTATCTTTTTCATCCCAATCCTCCAATATTGATGTTACTGGTTTATATTTGCGATTAGTTTCATCTTATATCTAAGCCATATAGTTTTAGTTGTTTTATTAAGTAATTCCTCCATAATAATAGCAGCAAATCTATATTTGATTTCCTTATAAGCTTGGCTTTCAGTCATAGTTGCATCCCCACCCTGTCTATCTATCACTTTAAAAAAGAAGAAAGTCAACTTATATAAGATTTTAATTTTATATTTGCTAACCAAAATTGATTGTTTTGGTGTGAAAGCCGTTGTGATGAGGAGAAAAAACATTTTAAAAATAATTCAATCAAATATAATCTAAATAATTGTTTTTTCTCCCCAAAAGTGATATAATTGGTGCGTAAACAATAAGGATGGTGAGAAAAATGAAGAAATTTAATTATTCAATTCTTAAAGATAAAACATGGGATATTAAGATAATTAATTACTTAACGAAGATTCACGAAGAAAAAGGCAAACAACAATTATTTTTAAAACAAAAACCTGAAAAATTAGAAAAATTAGTTATTATTGCTAAAATACAAAGCACCGAATCATCTAATGAAATTGAAGGTATTAGAACAACAAATACAAGATTAAAACAATTGGTTAATGAAAAAACTACACCACGAAATAGAGATGAACAAGAAATTGCTGGATATAGAGATGTTTTAAATATTGTTCATGAGAATTTTGATTCAATCCCCATCACACCAAATTTTATCCTTCAATTGCATAAGGTATTATTATCTCACACTCCGACATCATATGGTGGAAAATATAAGAATGTTCAAAATTATATTAGTGCGACAAATGAAAAAGGAGAAACATATACATTATTTACACCTTTATCACCATTTGAAACACCAATTGCCATGCAAGAACTATGTGATGAATATAATAGAGTTCTTGGCGAAGGAATCGTAGATCCACTAATTTTGATACCTATATTTATTCATGACTTTTTATGCATACATCCATTTACCGACGGAAATGGAAGAATGAGTAGATTATTAACAACTTTACTTTTATATCGTTCTGGTTATTTTGTAGGTAAATATATTTCTTTGGAAGCTAAAATTGCTAAGAATAAAGATTTATATTATGATGCACTATATGATTCTCAAATTGGATGGCATGAAAATAATGATGATGCAACGCCATTTATAAAATATATTCTTAGTACAATTGTTAGTGCATATAATGATTTTGAAGAAAGAGTGGAATTAGTATCAAATAAGAAGCCTAGTATTGAAGTGGTTAGAATGGCAGTTAGTGCTAAGCTAGGTAAATTTACAAAGAGAGATATCTTGGAACTTGTTCCATCATTAAGTTCAACAAGCATTGAAAGAAACTTAAAAGAATTATGTGACTTAGGTGAAATAAAAAAAGAAGGCATTGGTAAGTCAACATATTATATAAGATTGAAATAATGTCACGCAAGTCATGAGTCCCATAAGAATTAAGGTATAAAAAGGTGCATTGTATCTAACAACTTGTACTTACAAATATTAGTTAAATTCTTGTGACACATTATTCATATTACTTTGTTGTTTTGTAGAAAATTGCAAATGTCAATTTGAAATTGACCACCTAGCGGTTTAACCACTCCTTGGTTTCTTTTAATCGATATGATTCTCCTTTGATTGCAATTAACATTTCAATTATCGATGATATAGATATACTTTAACTCGCACCTTGTTAGTGTATAACATTTTTTATTTTGTGGAGGCATCGCTATGAAAAAAGAATATCGCTTTTTGATTAAATTAGTAATTGGCATTTTAATGATTATCACCGTTTTAATTGGTTATATTCCTGAGCCACACTATTTTGTTGAATTTACTGCTATTTCTAATCTCTCGTGCGGTATTATTATTCTAGTCGATGGCATCTTAAATCTAAAAAACAAACAAGTTCCTAATATTATCTATATTGGCTTTATTAGTGCTATGTGGGTATTATCGCTTTTATGTTTACTTGGTGCTTTTGGTTTATACGAGCTTAATTTCCATGGCGCTTTTTTCTTCCTTCACGTTATTAATCCGCTTTTATTTATTCTCAGCTATTTACTCTTCTACCAAGAAAAAGGTGAAAAGAAACGCCAAAAAGTAATAGCGGCGCCCTATGTTGTTGCAAGCTACTTCACATTTGATTATATCTTAGGACAAATTCGTGGCCACTTTGTGTATGGTCTATTTGCTGTAAATAGTTTTAAATTCGTTTATGCTATTCTTGCGCTTCTTGCTTTATACCTAGTAACCGCCCTTTTTGGTTCTTTATCAATTTTCTTAAATACGCGAATAAGTAAACATTTATACAAACAAAAGTAAGTCTTCTTTGAGTAAATAAATCCTGACTTTAGGATTTGATTGTTAAAGATATACTAAAGATAAGCAAAAAAGACAGAGTTAATTTCACCAATTAATAGTCAAATGCTTATCTTTTTTAGTATAATAATACATTCATCATTAGGGGGAGAATAACAATGTGGATAGGCTACAATAATTAAAGCAGTTTATATATAGAGACTAGTCATGTTATAATGAATTAAACCAAATTTTAGCGCATTAGCTAAGGATACCATATGGATTGCTACACACTCAAAAAACACTATGATGCAGAAGGATACTTACCAAGAAAGAAACGAACTTAACATTGGCTTTAATAATATATATAAAATATAATAATTTGTACATAAAAAAATGACTATTCAAAGTGATATGAATAGTCATTTTAATGTTGTAAAACGGTTTTATGGTCAAACTGTTTTAGAGACCAATTTAAAAACAGTATCTTATATTTTGAATAATATATAATTACTTTACATTATTTAATTGTTATGTTAGTATTTCAACATCTTGAAATGATCATAACTTTTTAGTTTATGTAGCATAATTATTAAATTTAACTTTTTGGATAAGCTAGTTCATATGCCGCTTGCCATGCTTCAAATGAATCATATGTAGTTGTATCGTTAGCAGTTACATCATCAGCGTGAATTCCACCCATATAACAGTTATGATTAGCAGTTATTATAGCACTTTCAACCGCAGTTACCTTATACTCTTTCTCAGGTCCATAATAGTTATATGTTATATTTACGGTTGAACCTGTATCAAGTGAAAAGCCAAATGTTGACGGAGCAAAATTAATAAATTGGTTCCCTCTAATTGTAGTTGTACATCCACTCCCTGCCTTTCTAATAAATATTGAAGCTGCATGCTGAGAAGCATTGCCGGTAAAGTAATTATCAATAATATTGATTGATGTTGCTCCATTTGTATTATAGGTAAAATAAAGTACATATCCGTCTGTACCGAAATGAACTTCATTTTGTTCGAAGGCAAATGTGCCATATAAATTATAAATATACATTCCTTGTCCAGCAGTACCAGTAGTAGTTGCTTCATTTTCAATATAGTTGTTACGAACAACTAGGTTCTCGGCGCGGGTAAATGCCATAAATCCTGTCTGATAAGTAGATTGTGCACCTTTTGCAAATAAATAAGAATTTAATACTTGTAATCCGGAAAACTGAGCACCGTCAACAATAACTCCTCGTCTATTATTGGCATTACAATCAATTTGAGCAGCATTTGTATAGATATGCTTTATTACAGTATTATTTGCAGCAATTTTAATAGCACCACCTAATGTAAATTTTAAGCCGTCTAAAGTAGTACCAGCACCATTTATTGTTACTAAACCTGAAATAACAGCTTCATTTACTCTTACGCCATGACCATGAATATTATAATTTGGTCCGATAATAGTTAAACTGGAAGTATTAATGTCTAATGCCGCAGAATAAGTGCCTGCAGTAACATATATAGTTGAACCGCTTGCTGCTGCAGATAAAGCATTTGCTATTGATGAATAAGCTATAATTTGTAAATCTTCATAATCTGCAGATAAACCCGTCCCCGTAAGAAGATATCCAGTTCCATTTTCAAGACTGCTATTTACAATAATATCAGGTGTAACTACATTTAACACAGTTACATCATCGTTACTCACAGCAAATTCTGGTGTTGACTCGGGAATCCAACAAGCATAGAATGTCTTATTCCCATGAGATTGAGCAGGGATATTAGTAACTGGTCCGACAGAAAACGCAGCATCTTCATACCAGCCATCAAATGTGTAACCGTCTCTAGACATAGTACTATCTAAAGGCAGATTTACTACTCCACTTACATATGTATAGGTAGTCGGTCGTGATGTATCAGAACAAGCACCATTATTTAATTCATAACTAATTGTATAAACTGTTGGATCAAATTTAGCATATAAATTAATGGTTGCACCGCTATTGCCTGCAGCAATGGTTGTTACGACTTCACCACTAAATTCAGAGTTTGTATACCAACCTTTAAAATCATAATATAACTTTTCCAATCCTTTAGTATCAACAGCTCCGACATAACTTTGACTTGTATTATTAGTTGCATAATCAAATTCATCGGCACTAAATGCTTTAGCTCTAATTGAAACACTGCCTGCTTCTATAGGGACGGAAGATAAATGGATATATTTACCAACACTGGACGCCTTCACAAGTGAATTGGCAGCAGCAGCTGATACTCCGTCTTCACAAGAACTATGTATTCCAATTATCTTATCATACTCGCCAGTATATAACGCACCTGTAGTATAGGTCTTAATTTCAAAAACATTGGGATTGGATGTTTGAGTTAAATATAAAACATTCCAAAACTGATTTACAAAACCGGCAGCAACATCGCCTAAAACAAGTTTTGTTCCATCTGCTGTTCCATTATATTGTGTAATCATAAATTCTTTTTCACCAACAAATGCACCACCATTCATATTGTAACTTACTTGTTGAGTGGCCGCACTTGCAACAATCGGAGGAACTTCGCCTCCATATGTTGGATATGCAGCTACTGCAATTTCAGCAATATTCCGAGTTACTAATAAGCTTGGAAAAGTATAAGTCCCATTATGATAGATATAGGGAATAGCAGTAATATCTTGTTTGTAAGCTCTTTCAGGAATGTTGTAAATAACTAAACTAAAAGTTAAATCCGGTTCAGGGATTACTATTTTTACTAGTTTATTGCTACCTACTGTTATTTCATTGGCTTGAATTGCAGTTGTCATTGTCAGAAGGGCGTGTTCTCCTAAAGCTACATAATAACCATGTTCCGAGCCCTCCGCAAATGCTTCGCTAGCAGTTGCAGTGAATCGTAATCCTTGACGATCTCCGGTTGTTCTTATTTGGGCACCATCAGTCATTGTTATGCTTTGAGAAGCATGTACATAAAGCCCGGCACCAATGAAAAATAATCCCAAAATAACAACAAATAAAAAGATTGCTTTTTTAAATAAATTGCTCATTCTGTCCTCCTCTTTTATTCCAAATCGTTGAAATCCACTTCACCGCTGACGGTCATGATTTCATGGTCATTAAAAAGAATGACCTCAATTGTTGGTTTTTGATAATCCTTTTTCATATAAATCTCCTTTCTAACCATGATTAAACTATCATTTCTAATATACCATAAATGAAAGCGTTTGTAAATGTTTTTTAAAAAAGCCCCGAACAAAAGTTGTTCTGTAAACGAGTTGACTTTAATAGATTATTTGATATAATAATATTGTAAAGGCTTTCAGTTTTAGTAAAATTATAAAGAAAGGAAGTGATTAAATTGAAGAAAGTAACGTTTGTGTTGCTTTTATTGCTGTGCTTTTTATTAGTTGGATGTGTAAAATCAGAGAAAATTGTTAGTGTTGATAATAAATCTAATAATAATGATACACTAATTGAAAAGACTGATTTAAATGATAGTGAAATGAATGAGATTAATATGGTTAACAGCGATATAGTAAGGATAATTGAATCCTCTCAGTCTAATGATTTTCCAGATATTGCTTCATCAAGTCTTTATAACTATGAAGGAGTAGAAACGATAGAGTTATCAGTTGAATTAGCAACAACTCTTAAAGAGGCATATGCAAAGATAGTTAATAACAAATTGCAGATGTTTAACGAAGAGTTAGATGGGTTAAATATTGGGACATATAATTTAAAAGATCCAAATAGCCTTGAGATTTTAGGGTATTTTGGTGAATATGGTCGTGATGGAAATATCCACGTATTGATGATAAAAGATGTGATTATGCTACATATAAATATAATGCTTTATACTGAAAAAATTACAATTGGAATAACTGAAAACCAAAATTTTAAAGGTTATTCTTTTAGATCTTCTCTTGGTTTACCCCTTATTATAGATTTAAATGAAAACAAAATCGATGATTTATCATACGCTTGTAATAATGGAATTCTTTCAATTAATGATATGGATAAAATTTACTGTTATTATTTAAAAATGCTTGAAGAATTAGATAATGAAAAATAGTTTTTCATTATTTATTTGACACTAACTAAATACAAAAAAGGAAAAAATATACTGAATTGGGATTTAAAAAATAAAGGTGAATGGGATGCTGCTTTCGCTAAATATAACAATTATTTAACTTCTGCTAAAAAAAAGCAGTCGAGATGTAAGAGTTATAATTACAAATGCTTATCCTATTTTATCACTCACTGTTGATGAGTTTTATAATTGGGTCTGTCAAAAATTCTAGTGATGAAATCCTGTCAAAAATTCTAATGATGAAGTTCTAGTAAATTGTCAAAATTCACTAGAGCTTTTGTTTTTGCCAGATTTAAATTTATTTTTTAGATGTTTTCATTAATTTCAGTACGAACTCCTTTTATGCGTGTATAATTTTAATGGGATTTTAGCTTGAAATCTCCGTTATATTTTTAAAAGAATGGAGGTTGACAACAAGCATAACATATGATATCATATGTTTGAAAGGATGTGTTAACATGAAATTCAATCAAAATGAATACATTTCAAAATATAATAAAAATAATTATAAAATGTATCAATTTAGAATCAAAAAAAACGATGCTAACATCATTCAACATTTAGACGCTTTAGAAAATAGAAATAGTTATATTTATTCCTTAATAGATAAGGATATCAATAAATCTACATACACCATTAAAGAACTCAAAAATCTTATGAAACCGATATTTATAAAATATGGGATAACGGATATCTATCTATTTGGATCTTATGCAAGAGGAGAAGCAACAAACACAAGCGATATTGATATATATTGTAATAGAGGTAATATCAGAACCTTAATTGATCAAGGTTTACTTGAAGAAGAACTAGAAAAAGCCTTAAACAAAAAAGTAGATGTCATTTTTAACACAAGTTCCATTGATGAATCTTTTAAATCACAAATAATGGAAGATAGGATTAAATTATGTTAAACATTAGGGATGAGGGTATATTATCCAAATTATAAAAAGATGTGATAGAGTAATGGATAAAGTTACTAATATTAATCAAAAAGATTTTGAATTAGACAAAGATATTGAAGAGGTCGTATGTTTTAATTTGTTTCAAATTGGTGAACTAGCTAATGGGTTAACAGATGAAGTTATAAACGAATACGATAAAATACCTTGGAAACAAATTAAAGGAATGCGTAATAGAATAGTGCATCGTTATGATACGATTGATATTGAAATAGTATGGAACACGGCAAAGGAAAGCATTCCTAGGTTAAAGAAATACTGTGAGGATATATTAAAGCAATAATCATTTTTCATATTGTAAATAACAAACTGGCAAATTACCTGTTTAGGAACATATGAGATTTAAAAATAACCTACAGGTAGAATTGAATCAAAATCATACATATTGAATGAATAGGTTTGATACTCTAATAGTATTGAACCTTTTTTGCTGTTTAAATATTATATATATTTATTTAGTTCACATTGGCCAATAGGAAATTGACCACCTTGTTGTTTTGCCGCTCATTGTTGAATTATGACCGCTTATCGATATCTTATTGACAACTAAGACATGTTTGATAAAATTAGTTAAACAACAAAAGAAAGGAAATAAAGGTTGTGAAGGTAGAAGTAAAAATTGACAAAGATGTCTTAGAAACAACCGTGCTTATCCTCGCCAAGGAACTCGATGACGATATTCTCGAACTGCAGCGAAATATTGCGAGCATCAAGTCCCATGCGATAGCCGGCTTTGATAACTATCGTCTTGAATTTATTAGTCAAGAAGACATTGTTAGAGTGTATGCGAATATGGGGAATGTTTATGTTGTCACCAAAACCAAAGAATATGTGACGAAAACAACCCTTGGTGAATTAGAAGAGCTACTAAATAAAACCGCTTTTATTCGTATCTCCCGCTCCGACATTATTAATTTAAAAAAAGTAAAAGGATTTGATTTTGCCTTTGTTGGGACAATCAGTGTTGAAATGATTAATGGCGATGTTGTCTATGTTTCGAGACGTAAATTAAAAGATGTAAAAAAATACTTAGGAATTTAAGGAGGTCTATCATGAATAGAAAAAAAATCTTAGCATTTATTATTGTGTTTAGTTTTCTTAGTGGGATTGGGATTGGTCACTTAATTTCCATCATTGTGTCAGCGATTATTTCCAAAGGCACCGATTACGGAGCCGTAGTCCCCAGTTTTGTAACAATGATGGGGGGAAATATGTTTGTTGCAACTCTTGTGGCAGCACTTGTTTATGGTGCTATTGGAACCATCTTTGCGGTAGCTAGCGAAGTATGGCGCAAGGAACAATGGAGCTTGTTAACAAGATCCGCTGTTTATTATTCGGTAACAATTATCCCCTTGTTTTTAGCGGCCATGTTGCTTCATTGGTTTGAATTCAGTATTGTAAATGTGTTAATCTTTATTGGGCAGTTTACGCTTATCTTTATAGTTATTTGGGTGATTAATTATCTCGTTATTCGGCGCCAAATCAAAGCAATTAATGCGAAAATAAAAGAAAAAAACAACTAATAAAGCTGATTAAATAATGTTTGATTGTAAAAAGGCAAACTAAAGCGATTGAATGCTTAGTTTGTCTTTTTTAATAGCGTTGTTAATAATAACAACTATTTGAATTGAAGGTAAGTGTTAAAGATATACTAAAGATAACCAAAAAAGGCAAAGTTAATTTCATCAATTAATAGTTATTAAAGTCAATGTTAAATTCACCAAAAAAGACAAAGTTAATTTCACCAATGGGGGGTTAGGGGGAAATGTGTTCCCCCTAACCCCCTTTGTTCTTTAAATCTTTTTTCTATTTTCATTTTACAATATTCATTAATCATTTTCTCAATCTTTAAAATTGACTTTTGGATTTGGTTGGGCTATAATTATTAAGGCTAAAAATTAATCTAATGCCGTTGTGGCTCAGTTGGTAGAGCAATTGATTCGTAATCAATAGGTCGCAAGTTCGAGTCTTGCCAGCGGCACCATGCGAACGAAAATACCCCCATTTATTGGACTAAATTGGTACGATAAATTTAGGGGGTTTTCTTTATGAAAAGATGTCTAGGTGATTAAAGTATTTTCTTTGTCAAGGACACAATAAAAAAGGGGTTTAAAGGGGAATGTAACTTATTAGAATAAACTTGTTTGTAACATTTGATACACATAAGTTATTAAAATTGCTTGTAACATTTGATACCTAAAACCCCATTAAAATTATCCATGGATAAAAAGAGCAATAGTTTGCTCCTTTTTCCATTTTCGGTTCTTTCATATTGAATGCTTTAAATATTTTTCTTTGTGTTCCTGATATTTCTGTTAACATTGCTAACTCATCACTAAATTTAACAAAAGATATTTTTTGCATCTCGCTGATGATTTCATTTACGGAATATTTACAGATTGATCCGTTCTTAACAATAGTATTAAAGATATGAGTTTTCATTATTAAGGCAATAAACATTTTCTTCGATAAGTATGAAAAACATCGCTTACATTCGTTAAATCATTACTAATGACAACTATGAAACCTTCATTCTTCATTTCATCTAATATGACTTCATCTTTAAGGGTGCATATGATAGTGCCATTATTTTGTTTTATTTCAAAATAGTGTTCATATTGTTCAATATCTTTCGGTAGTCGTTGATATTTATTGATATAATCATTAAACTCTTTTCTTTGCTTTTGGACTCTAGTCATGATTCGATTCTCAATTTCATTTCGTTTATCATCATCATACATGA
>Ga0208694_1001413_pt1 | contig 29537 bp, 41 predicted proteins | sample AD_UKC078_MetaG_FD_184442 | JGI IMG/M metagenome (GOLD analysis project Ga0208694, IMG submission 184442) | Active sludge microbial communities of municipal wastewater-treating anaerobic digesters from USA - AD_UKC078_MetaG (SPAdes) (version 2) | ecosystem: Engineered > Bioreactor > Anaerobic >...
GAGAATATATGAGCTATCAAATCTGTACTAGATGTGTCATGGATACTTCTGACCCGGACATTACCTTTGATAAAGATGGTGTTTGCAATCATTGCCATACCTATGATGAAATGGTGAGAAGGTATGTTCATGATGGCTCTGAAGGGTTGGGACTGTTTAATGAACTTGCTTCTAAGATACGGTATGATGGAGTTGGAAAACAGTATGATTGTGTAATAGGTGTCAGTGGAGGAGTGGATAGTGCTTATGCATTATTGAAAGCAGTAAAGGATTTTTATCTAAGACCCCTTGTTCTTCATTTGGATAATGGGTGGAACTCAGAATTGGCAGTACACAATATAAAGAAGATGGTGAATCATTTAAAGCTGGATCTTCATACTTTGGTACTGGATTGGGAAGAGTTTAAAGATCTTCAGTTGGCATTCCTTAAAGCAGGTGTTCCAGACTTAGAAATCCCTACTGATTTTGCTATTACTGCATTCGTATTGAAAACAGCTCATAAATTAGGTGTGAAGTATGCTTTGTGTGGCAATAACGTGAGAACAGAATCACATCTGCCTAAAGCATGGTCCCAGGGACATAAGGACTGGTTATATGTCAAGAGTATTCATAAACAGTATGGTAATGTTCCCATGAGGACCTATCCCAAGATGAACCTGTTGCAGTATGCCTATTTTCATAAGACAATCCAGTTTGTTTATATTCTCAATTATCTTGAGTACAATAAAGTGCAAGCCATGAATGAGTTAAAGGGTGTATTTGACTGGTTTGAATATGAGGGAAAACATTGTGAGTCCATATATACAAGGTTTTATCAGAGGTATATCCTTCCAATACGATTTGGGTATGACAAAAGGAGGAGTCACTTTTCCAGCCTTATTTGCTCCGGTCAAATAACAAGGGAAGAGGCTTTAAAGAAATTGGAGTTTTTTGCTTGGCGTTTTCCAGAGGAATATCCTAGTTTAACATCTGATTTTGAATATGTTGCAAAGAAGTTTGGGTATAGTGGTAAGACTTTTTATGAGAACTTTATTGATAATAAAAATCATGATAGAACCTATTATAATGACTACCCCAATTATGCCAAGTTTTTGAGTACTCCTTTTGGAAGGAATACCATTGGAAGGGTGTTTAGAGATAGGATGAAAGTACTCTAATCTTAGTTAATATTTTTTAAAAATATTTTAAAAAAGTACTTGACTTCTACCTAAAACAATATTATATATATAATACAAACAAAAAACAAAGGGAGGGGACATGGAACATCTTTCAAACTTTAATCAGGTAAGCATGGATAGTAACCTTTGGAAGAAAGATGGCAAATATTACAGGCTTGCAGGTTATGATATCACTCCAAATGGTTGTTGGAGGATTGGTCCTCAGATGATCGGTCTGGCTGATATAGATGTGGCTACTGGAAAAGATGTTTACACAGGTGAGGTTATTGACCTTGATATGGGAACTGTTCCCTCTTGTTACAAATGTGTGAACAGATACTCACTATAAAATAAAGGGTTCAATTCGGGTTGACCCTTAATCAGCCCGATACCAAACATGGAGAAAACAATGCTAATTATTAAAACAATTAAGAACACAGATAGTGTGGAACTTCACGACTCCAAAGGAATACTCCTTGGTTGGTTTGATTTCTTAGAAGATGCTGAGGAGTATTGCAAAGAAAATAGTTTTGAGTACAAAATAGATAAGGGAGGAAATACAGATGGAAATTGATACCGCAAAAGAGTTTGCCCTTTGTATGTCAGATATCGTGGACCAGTTCTTGGAAGATGAGTTGAAAGATGTTCAGTCTTTTGAAGAGGTGGGTGTGTTGACAAGTGATGCTGGTGAAAACGAAAACCACAATAATCAGGAGGATAACAATGAAGAAGGTATTCTTTAACGATCCGCATAAACTGGCTAACTTATTTACTGCTCCTCGTGAACTTAGCTATATGGATAGCAAGTTCTTCAATAACCAAGGTATGAAGGCTAATGAAGCTTTCGATAATGACATCATGCATAACCTCGTAAATTGGTCTTACGATAAGACTGCAATATTCTACGAGACCAAAGAATTCTGGTATGTATATCAGCTCACTGAAATTAACGGTGGACATCTTATTTCAATGACCAGGTATCGTCTAGGTACTTGGGAACGAGTTGATACTTGGCAAAATGTTCACTCATGCTGCTGTGGTAGTGAGTGGTTATTGGCTCATCATCGCGACAAGTACATTGAACTCTATCATGTTGGGAGGTAGGCCAAGAATGGATTCGATAACCATTGATGGTATTCCTTTACAGGAATACTTAGACAAACAACAGGGAAGAGAGATCAGAATTCTCCGGGATGAATCAATGAGAGAAATGTATTCATGCCGGGGAATTCGTTTTTCAAAGTCAAAGATACCCAGCAGTGTACCAAAGTCTTCTCCTGTGTATTCCTACACAGAGAAAGAGAAAAGGAGATATGTTATTATGAACACGAAAATAGAGGTGCAAAACCAAAGGAAGACCAATTCAAACAAAACTGTTTTGCTTATCCATGTACTAAGGAACTGGAAGGAGATACGGCAGGATCTAATTGATATTCACCACTTCTCCGACTCCGATATTCCTATAGATCCCACTTGTAATTACATTACTCACTATCTCAACGAAAGGTATTCCGAGAGTCTTGTTCCTTATGCCCGGAAAGACCTTTCAGCCACAATTACAAACCTTATGAAGAAACTCATTCCTCTCAAACTGGTCCGATACTATACCATTGGAATAGGCAACGAAAGGGCTTATCAGATTTCTGAGGACTTTCTGAACATGCCTATGAGACAGTTGTTACATGTACTCAATGTCAAACAGAAGGATGGTGACCCCAATATTCTCAATATCCCAGTGCCTGAACTGGCTAAACTGATACAGGAGGATGAGGAAAAACCTCAGCTGGATTCTTATCTCAAGGTTGAAGAAAAGAAGGTACAAAGGAAGAAACAGATCAAGACGGAGCACCAGTTCACCAAAGACAGTTCATCCAGACTTGAGTTTCCGGCAAACACACCAGATGCCTCCCGAGAACTGTTCCTGACAATCTTGGATAAATATAATGAACTTTTCAGGGTGAGGGAAATTGTTTTGGACAAGGAGGGTACACTCAGGGTAATTTTTTAAAGAAAGTTTAAAAAAGTATTTACTCCTCCTCTGGAATGTATTATATTTATAATATTAATTTCAGAGGAGGATTTTTTATGGAAATTACTGTCAGGGAATTAAAGGAACGTCTTGAAATGTTTGATGAAAATTTACAAGTGGTAGTAGAAGATGCTATTTTGGGACAGGCTGATTTACTTGATATTTATCAGGAGGGTGCTACGGTTATTTTTAGTATTGTTTAATATGTAAAAAATAACACTTGTAAAAAACCCCTTTTTATTGTATACAAGTATGGACTGATTGAAAAGGGAGTTGCTGATCAATCCGGAAATGATCGGGAGGACCACACCCCAGTCCTCCCCAACTCCTCCTTTCAATCAAATTTTTTATTTTATAGGGGTCTCCAATATGCCTGAAGATTTCCAAGAAGAGTCATATGTTCAAATTATTGACAAGAACAAGGGTTACTTTATAATTCCCAATGCTTTACCTAGAAAATGGCTTAGAGTAATTGGTTCCTCCGCCTTCACTGTTTGGTGTCTGCTCAAATCCTTTTGTATTTCAGATAATCAATTCGTATTTGCAAAAGTAAAGCAAACGGACTGGGCTGAGTATTGTGGTTTCTCTTTAAGTCGATTTCAAGCTGCTTTAAAGAAATTGGAATCAACAGGACTAATTACCATAGATAGACCAACTGGAGAAGATAGGTTAAAGCACAGGCCCGTTATCTACATTTTGGAAATACCTTCTGAGGATGTTCCTGATAATTTAAAACCTCCCAGACTCAGTAAAGAGAACGCTTTTGTGGACCCTATTTACAATGGAGAGTCATTGTTCAAGAAATCCTCTGAAAAAGACCCCGGACACGTTAAAATTAATAAGTCCGGACTACCTAGGGATAACGTGTGCAATATTAGTAATACAGTTAATAGTAATACAGTTAATGTTTTATTTTCTAAAGAAAATAAAAATAAGGAATCTTCGATTCCCTATTTTGCAACTCATAAATGCATAAGAACAGATTGGGGAGATAATGACCCAAAACAAATTCAAAAAATACTACGAAGACAAAAATATTCCAAAGTAAGAGAAACATTATCAGAAGAACTCCCCAAGAAGGAAGAAATTAAACCTTGTCCAAAACATGACCTAGTTGAATATTGGAACTCTCTCCCAGGAGTAAGAAAACACAAGAACCCAAATTCATCAGTATACAGAAAATCAGCCCATTACTTTGACCAGTTACTCCAAGGAGACATTGGTTCAAAGTGGAACCTGAATATGGAGTGGATTAAAGACAAGAACATAAACAGACTGATACTCAAAAGAAAGTGGAAGGAAGAAACCATAGAAAAAGCATTAAAGAATCTATCCAAGATGTATTGTGAGGGTTACTGGCCTGAGAACAAGGATTCCATTCCAAAAGACTTACCCAGTTTGATTTACAATCCCAAGACAAAGAAAAGTTTATTTCTGCTTGTTTCCTGGCTGGGTAAGCCCCTGGAACTCAAACCCCATGTTATAAACCCGACAAAGGAAATGTCAATAACAGAGAAGAACGTATTTAATGAACTGAAAGAAGCCATAGTCACAGCAAGAGGTATTCCACTTACCAATTATGAACTCAAACAAATGTCAAATGTAGCAAAGCAAGTAGTCCTAGAGCATAAGAAGTTGCCAATAGATATGAATCCAAAACTGTCAAGATGGATAGGGACTCCTGCGTTGCTGGCACATGAGTACAGTGAGTTTTTGAAGTTATGTTATAATAATTTCCATGAAATGACTCCCAATATGTTACTGCCGGGAGCCAAGTCATGGAACAGGTTCTTGATTCATTTCAGTGAGGATGTGGGTGTTGATGTAAGAACTGGATATGCTATTAACTGTTAAGAGGAGATTACATGAGACGAATGGATGTTAGTAGACAGGCTAAAGGGTTGGATCACTTCAAAAGGATTTTTGATCTTCCATGTTGTTATTTTTGTTTATACATGATGCCAATAAATAATAACTGGATATGTGCAAAACATAATTTGAATTTTGGTCCTATAAATGAAGTGGATTCTGTCTCTAATCTAGTTGAATTTTGTTGTGCTGATAAAGAACCAGTATAAAATCTTAATGCTATGAAAAGGACTCTAGTAGATTTGCGTGAGGAACAACAGATAGTCACTTGTATGATCGTCAATACGGACTATCTACGGGAAATAATCCCTGTATGTTCTCTTGATTATTTTGAATCCAATCAAGGTAAAAGGATTGCTCAGTGGTGTTTTGATTATTACAAACAATATCAGAAAGCCCCTTATGAACATATTGAGGATTTATTTGGTTCCTGGTCAAGAAACCATAAGGATGACCCGGAAATTGAACTCATCCGTTCTTACCTAACCAAAATATCAGCTCAGTATGAAAGAATGGCAGAGGTCAATGTTCCCTATCTTTTGGACCGGGCTGAACAGTATTTTGGGATGAGGAGTGTGAAGGTATTGATTGAGGATTTAACCTCTTGTGTAACAGGGAATGAATTGACAAAGGCTGAATCCTTGATAGGCAAGTACAAGAAGCCAAAAAGAATAGTATCTGGAGCTATCAATCCATTTAATTGTCCGGAAGCAGTTCATGAGGCTTTTGAAAAAGCGAATGAGCCATTGATACCTTTCCCGGGTCCTTTAGGGGATTTAATGAATGATCAATTTGTAAGAGATTCTCTTGTGGGATTTCTTGCTGGTGAAAAACGTGGAAAGACATTCTGGTTAATTGAACTTGCAGTAAGGGGCTTCCGGGCTAGAAATAATGTCCTGTATATTGCCGTAGGAGACATGACCAGGGATCAGATGATACGAAGATTGTATGTGTATCTCGCCAAGCGTCATTTTAAAATGAAGAAAGATGGCTATATCAAATATCCTATGTTTGATTGTTTGAAGAATCAATACGATCTATGTGATATGCGTAGAAGGACTTGCAATTTTGGCATTTATAATGAGGATGGTAAAAGGATTGTAGACAATGAACTAATAGAAGAAGGATATGTCCCTTGTGATGCTTGTAGAATATTGGAACCAAGAGAATATTATGGAGCTGTCTGGAATGTAACAAGAAAGGCTGATCCTGCTTTGGAATGGTTTGAGGGTGTGTCTTTGGCTAATAAGTTTATGAAAAGTTTGAAAGGCAAAGAGTTCAAACTACAAACCTATCCAAATAGAGGCATAACAGTTGCAGGAATAAAGGATTTGCTTGACATACAAGAGTATTACGAGGGTTTTGTTCCAGACATAATCATTATTGACTATGCTGATAATATAGCAGCTTCCTCCCGTTTGGAGTTTAGACACCAGCAGAATGAAATATGGCAGGACCTAAGAGCCTTGTCCCAGGAAAGAAGATGTTTGGTAATAACGGCAACACAGGCAGATGCAAAATCCTATGGAAAGAAATCCCTTGACCTGTCCAATTTTAGTGAAGACAAACGCAAGTATGCTCATGTCACGGCCATGTTTGCCCTTAATAAAAGTGACGAAGATAAGAAAAATCAATTGGCTAGATTTGCTGCCTTGGTTTTGAGGGAGGTTGATTATAATATGGATGATGAAGTGTATGTATTACAGTGCTTGGATATTGGTAGACCCTTTCTTGGGTCATTTACCCCAAGAAAATTAAAAGAATTGGAAAAGGAAAAGTAGAGGTATGTTATAATGTTTTATGAAGATAATTTGGGAGGAAGGCCGGGAAGTCCTCTTTCAATCCCTCCTTTATTTGTTGGTCCCGGCCTTCCTCAAAGATAGAAAGGAGAAAAATTATGTTAACAGTCACAAAGCGATTTGAATTTTGTTATGCTCATCATCTTCCTGAGTATGAAGGGAAGTGCAAAAATGTTCATGGTCATAACAGTATTGTAGAGGTCACGTTTGAACCCATTGCTGGTTATAATCCTTATCCGGGAATGGTGATTGATTTTTCAGTGATTAAGAAATATGTACAGCCAATTATTGACATACTTGATCATAAGTATCTGAACAAGGATATCTATCCTTTTTCTCATGTTCGTAATTATGCTCTTGTTGAAGATCCAAGGGAGTTATATGATCATGATGTTTTTAATGTAACACCTACTGCTGAGAATATAGCTATGTATTTTGTAAATGAGATTGGTAAGACACCTATAGGACAAGGTCTCACAAGGGTAAGGGTTTATGAAACCCCTGATAATTGGGCAGAGTGGAATAAGAGAATAGGAGTGATGTGATGATACTAAGTTTGTATTCAATATTCAATTCAATTTCGGGAGAAGTGGGACCCATTCCCCAAGGATCTTTTTGTACATTCATCAGATTTGCTGGTTGTTCCCTCAACTGTGAATGGTGTGACACAAAGTATGCTCGTCGATTTACTTCAGGACAAAAGCTTTCAATACAGGAAGTACTTGGTCTGCTTATTTTGGAACACACAAAGAATCCAACAGGTAATTTTGTGATAACTGGAGGAGAACCTTTAGAGCAGGAAGAAGCAGTAAGTTGTTTAATAGGTTTTATAAAAAGAATTTTTCCTGTATTGTTTGGTAAGAGTGTTTGTATTCAAATAGAGACAAATGGAACAATAGTTCCAAAGGATAGTAACGTACAAAATATACCTTGTGTGGTTGATATCAAACCTCCTTCAGCAGGTCCTAACTATCAAAAGGGTTTGCCTTTTCATGAGGTTTATGCAGGTTTTGCTGAAGGTTCTTACATCAAGTTTTTGGTAGGTAGTAAAAGGGATTACCAATATGCCAAGGCTTATCTTGATAACTTGTGTAAAGGAGATAAGGTTTTTCATTATGCTTTCTCTGCTATAAAGGGAATGTTATCTCATAATGATCTATATCAGTGGATATTAAATGATGGGCTGGCAAAAAAATACAGTAATATTATTCTAAATGCTCAGTTGCATAAGGAGCTAAACTTGCGGGAACATAACTAGGAGGAGATTTGTAATGATTGAATATGGTCATAAACTTTTTACTCAGGACGTGGAAAGGCTGTGGAATAATATTAAGAGTCAACCTCACATTGAAAGGCATTCATACATTGTTCCCGTTATGAGAGGTGGTTGTATAGTTGCTTCTGAATTAAGCAGATTATCCGGACTTCCTGTTGAGACTTGTGTTTTGGAATGGGGCAATCCTTTGATTGTGGATGATCTGATTGACTCAGGTTCCACCAGGGAGAAGTATAAGGATTATGACTTTGCCTGCCTTCATATTAAGCATGGTGGTTTGAATAAGTTATTGAAAGGGCCTTTGTTCAATAGGACTTTCTTTGTACAGGAAATTCCAAATGAGTGGATTCATTACTGGTGGGAACCAGAAGACACCTCAAAGGATATCAAGGACCATGTAATCCGGATGATTGAGTATATTGGTGAAGATCCCACGAGAAAAGGTCTTATTGAAACACCCGACAGGATAATCCGTTCCTGGAGTGAGCTGTATAAGGGTTATACTCAGAAGGAGGAAGGCGTTTATAAGGTGTTTGAGGATGAGCCATATGATCAAATGGTATTGATGAAAGATATTGAAATGTACAGTATGTGTGAACATCATATGCTTCCTTTCTTTGGAAGAGCCCATGTTGCCTATATTCCAGATGGTAATAGAGTAATTGGGGCGTCCAAACTGGCTAGACTTGTGGATGTGTTTGCCAGAAGGATGCAGATACAAGAAAGGATTTGTGAGCAGGTTACTGATTCCATTATGAAACATCTCAAACCCAAGGGGGCTGCTTGTGTAATAGAGGCCGCTCACATGTGTATGCGTATGAGAGGGGTAGGGAAACAGGGTTCAGAGATGGTCACTAGTAGTTTGAAAGGGGTGTTTTTAAATGATCCTGCTACCCGCATGGAATTTATGATGAGAATAGGGAAATAAAAAATATTTTTTAGCATTTTGATGTTGACTTTTGATTAAGATGAATTTATATAATATAACATACATTGTAAGTAACTTACTAAGAGGAGGATATATGGTATGGAGTACAAGGAAGGGATGAGAGTGGAGTTCAAAAGAGGTAAGTGTGGTTTTGTTGCACACCATGAAAGACGTTTTGGTGTAATTGACAGGATTACTCAGTATTTGATTTATGTAGTTGGGAAGGGTGGGAGAGCAATTGTTCTCCTGGGAGAGGCTCAGTACTGGCTTATGCCAGTAACAATCGAAAGAAAAAGAAACTCATAAAAAAGGAGGAAACAGAAATGGCAGTGAAGAAGGGAAAGGAAGAGGCAAAGAAGGTGGATAAGAAGGCTGTGGCAAAGAAGAATGAGTCCAAGGCAAAGTCCAAGGTAAAGGAAGAGGTTGTTGAGACCCAGGTTGAAGAGGTCGAAGAGGATACTCCCAAGAAGATGCCCAAGAGGCCGAAGGGGTATACCAAGTTCCAGTGGACTGCTACTCAGATGAACTTCATCATGAAGCTGAACCCGGCAATTGAGGTTGAGTCTGAGGAAAAGGACATTATCAACGACATCGAGGACACGGCCACTGACCAGATCCTTTCCACAGATCCTTTTGATAAGGAAGCCTGGGAGGTATTTGAGGAGCTGGGAATTACTCCTATCACTAAGGAAGAGGAGACAGCTGAAGAGGAGGATACTCCCAAGAAGAAGGCTAAGGCTGAGAAGAAGGAAAAGGGTGAGAAGGTAGCTCGTTTTCGTAGTTCTCTTTCTCCTGAGGACCGAGAGAAGAGGAAAAAGTTCCTTGAGTCCCTTATTGCTAAGGGGAATATGACGAAGAAGGACATTATTAACAAGTGTCTTGAGAAGTTTCCAGACTGGAACAAAGGAGGTTTGTCTACTACTGTTTCTGACTCCAAGAATCCGAAGTATAACAAGCTTTCTAATCTTGTTATTGAGAAGGAAGGAGGAATCCTCAGGTTTAAGTGAAAAGGCAAAACAAATAATATGAGATAAAAGGGAGAGGATACCTCTCCCTTTCCTTTATGAGAGGAGTAAGATAATGAGAGGGAAAAATGTAGTTTTGTCACTATCCGGTGGTCTAGATTCTAGTACATTGCTCGGATATCTGATTCATCAAGGGATGAAACCTTATTGCGTTTCTTTTACTTATGGCTCTAAACATAATAAGTATGAGAACAAAGCAGCAAAGGATGTGGCCAATTTTTACGATGTCTCACTTATTGAATTGGATCTTTCTGTAGTTTTCGGGAATTTCAAATCTGACCTCTTACTTAATGGAGGTAATATTCCAGAAGGACACTATACAGACAAGACAATGGGAGCGACAGTTGTTCCTTCACGGAATATTATTTTCTTGTCTATTTTGTCGGGGTTGGCGTGGACTGTTGGTGCTCCTTATATAGCTATTGGTATTCATGCTGGTAACCATGCCATTTATCCTGATTGTAGGACTGAATTTTATAAGGCCATGGACAGTGCTTTGTATTTGGGAACGGATAAGAAAGTGCAGATGATAGCTCCTTTTGTAAATATAGACAAGAAGGAAGTTGTAAGGACAGGATATTCATTAGGAGTTCCCTTTCAGTTGACTCGCACTTGTTATAAGGACCAGGAAATTGCTTGTGGAAAGTGTGGAAGTTGTGTTGAAAGGCTGGAGTCTTTTGCAAGTATTGGTGTAATTGATTCCATTTCTTATGAAATAGAAAGGAAAAGTGTGTTATAATATTTATAGAAATAATAGATAAGGAGAGCTAGAAGATGGTAAAAGATGATGTTTCTGGATTGAGTAATCTTGGTTCAAGGAAGACTGAGTATAAGTATGATGACCCTGTAAAAGAAATCTTAGAAACTTTTCCTAATCAGTACCCACAAAGAAAATATGTTATAAAGTTTGTTTTTCCTGAATTCACTTCACTTTGTCCAAAGACAGGACAACCAGATTTTGGAAAAATTTCTATTGACTATGTTCCTGATGAGAAATGTCTTGAAACAAAGAGTCTCAAATTGTATTTCTTTGCTTTTCGTACACATGGTTCCTTTATGGAGACTATTGTGAATAAGATTTTGGAGGATTGTGTTGCTGTTTGTTCCCCAATACACATGGTAGTTCGGGGAGAGTTTAATTCTCGTGGAGGAGTGGCTATTACTGTTGAAGCTACTCATTCTAAGGAGTAAGAAGTGAAGAAGCCCATCACCTTGATGATTGACTCGGGTGCTTTTTCAGCTTGGACTCAGAATAAAGAAATAGATATTGATGAGTATATACAGTTCTGTCTAAAGTATGACAAGTATGTTGATTACTTTGTAAATCTTGATATTATTCCGGGAAAAGGTTTTGGTATTACTGTTAAGGCAGAGGAATATGAAGAAGGAGCTGAAAGAGGGTGGAGGAATTATTTGTACATGCTTGAAAAGGGTGTGAAGAAAGAAAAGCTTATCCATGTTTTTCATCAAGGTGAACGATTTGAGCATTTAAAAAGGATGCTTGAGTTTGGTACTCCTTATATTGGGATCTCTCCTACTAATGACAAAACAACAGAAGAAAAGAAAAAGTGGATTGATAGTTGTATGCCTTATGTATTAGATGAAGAAGGTTTTCCAGTTGTAAAGTTCCATGGGTTTGGATTAACTTCTTTGAAATTGATGTTGAGATATCCTTGGTATTCAGTAGATAGTACTTCATGGGTTGTTACTGCTCGAATAGGCCAGGTTTTTGTTCCACGGTTAAGAGGTAACAAATGGATCTATGATGAAAATAGTTGGAAAGTATTGGTATCCTCTCGTTCTCCCTCTAAGGGTGAAAAAGGGAAACATTTTTATTCTTTTACTCCTAGGGAAAGAAAAATCATCTCAAGGTATTTTGATGAGAAGGGTTATATATTAGGTAAATCTGAATTCAAAACTGTATCCTCTGATTATAAGTTGAAAGATAATGAAAAATGGTTTGGTAAAGAAATAAATGGTAAAAGAGTGGTTGAGATAATTATAGAAAGGGGTCTTTGTAATGAGTACATATTAAGGGATGAATTGAATGCTATTTATTTTGTTGATCTCGAGGAACATCTTCCTAAATGGCCTTGGCCTTTCCGATTTGAAAAAGGTACAAAACAGATAAGTTTTAATCTGTGTGGGTCTTGATCTGTGAAAGTGTATTTGGCAGGGAACGGGCATAAGATTCATAGCAATCCCGATTTTATAAACAGGTTTGCTAATCTAAGGATACTTTTGTCCTTTTATTATCTGGAAATTTTTAAGGATAAAGATCTTATAGATCGTTTCAAATGGATAATTCATAACAAAGGAGGAAAGAATGAAAAGTTTTGATCTTTTTCCTGATAAGAAATCTAAAACAGGTAATAAGAGGGATATTGATTGTCACACAGGCGTACAAAGAAGAAATTTTATAAAGTATCAAATTGAGAAAAGATCTATGGAGTTGGGAACTCCGTTGTCAATAAATTTTAAATCAGGAGGTAATGCAACTATTGTTCTCACAAATCAAGAAAGAAAGAAAATGAATGTTTCCTTCAAAAGGGATAAGAGTAATGTAGACAGAAGTCCTGGATATACGATGACAGTCACAGCCCAAGATGGGAAGGGTGTTAATATAGGCTCTTTGGATATTCAGGTCAGATTCATAATTGACAGTAACCCAGCTCCTTCACACTTTTATCTGAAAGGTTTTAAGAAGGATATTCTCAAGTCTCTTTCTTTTGTGGAAGATCATTATTTTCTGGTGTTTGTATGTAAAACTGAAAGACAGGAAAAAGGACTTGTTTTTGGTAAATATTGTCTGATACCCATAAGTGCCTTTAGAGGTTCAGAAATAGGAAAGAAAGGGTTTGATCTTTTTCAAGAAAAAGAATCTAAATGGAAGTGTACTTCTGGAAACAGAATAAATCTTACCCGATTTGAAAAAAGCACTTCTCCCATCTTTAAACCCATTAAAGATTGGAAGCCCCTTGTGAATGAAATTTTTGGGATTATAGAGGGTGTTAAATGAATGTGTACATGGCTGGTAATTTTGACATAAAGAGGGAAACTCTTTATAGTAAGATTATTAGGAATAGGCTTTTCTCTTACCTTTTCTTAATTGAAGGGTCTACGGGAAGGGACTGTGCTAGGATTTATTTTATTAAAAAGAGGAAAGATAATGAAAATATATCTAGCAAGTACAGCCCCCGGAAATGAAGGGTGTGAGGAAAATCCTTATATTGTCCTTCCTTTCCGACTTTTGTCTTATTATCACATAGTCAAAAAAATGTTGTCAGTCCATAAAGTGTTCTATAGTATAATAACGGATAAGGAGCATAAAAATGAAAATAAAGAGAACAGAACTTCTAGAGGTATTGTCAGACGTTAAACCGGCATTGGCTTCAAAGGACATTATTGAACAGACTGATTGTATTATATTTACGGAAGGTAAAGTCTGTTCTTATAATGATGAAATATCCATTTCCCGACCTCTTGACTTAGGATTACAAGGAGCAGTGAGGGCTGATGAATTGTTCTCATTCCTTTCCAAGTCCAAGGAAGATGAAATAGATGTGTACATAGAAGAAGGTCAATTACGGATTAGAGAAAAGAAGGGCGGAAAGGCCTGGGTGGTTGTACAGGAAGAAATCACCATTCCATTTGATGAAATGGGTACTCCTGAAAACTGGGTAAAGGTCCCGGACAACTTCTTGGAAGCAATTAAGTTCTGTGTTTTTTCAGCCTCAACGGATATGACCAAGCCCATACTTACCTGTCTCCTTGTAAGCAATACAAATGTTCTTTCCTGTGATAACTTCAGACTTACCCAGTTCAATCTTTCCAAGTCAAAGGCATTTAAGAAACCAGTTCTCCTCCCTGCTTTTGCAGCAAAGGAGCTGGTGAAATACAATGTTGTTGAATATGCTGAAACTGAGGGTTGGGTTCACTTTAGGAATGCTCAGGGAACAATATTCTCAGCAAGAGTTTTTATGGAGGAATATCCTGATGTGTCTTTCCTTATTGATGTAAAGGGTTTTGCATTTGAGATCCCGGAAGCTGCTCAGGAAATACTTGAGCTGGTGTCAATTTTTACAAAGGGTGATTTCTCCTCTGATGAATATGCTACAGTCACACTTCAGAAAGGTTCTATGTCATTCCAAGGGGAGAATAAGTATGGGGGATATTTTAAGAGATGTAAGGCTTCTTCATACAAGGATGATAAAGAAATAAGCTTTATGGTTAATCCTTCTTTCCTAAGGGATATTCTGGAACATCTAAAGGATGTGACCATAGGGAAAACCTCTCTAAAGTTTGAAGGGGAAAAGTTTATTCATGTCGTTTGTTTGAACGTGTAAACGATTATGAAAGGGTTCTTTTCAGATTCACAGATAAAGAAAACCACTACTACAGGTTCGGCAAGGTGTGTGAAATGTGGTTTATATAAGACCTGCCTTTCTCCCAGGATGGAACCTACTGGAGAAGGCAGGAAGAAAATCCTGTTTGTTGCGGAAGCACCTGGTGAAAAGGAAGATAAAAGGAATAAGCAACTAATAGGAGATGCCGGACAGTTACTGAGAAAGGTTTTAAGAAAAGAGGGAATCGATCTTGATATTGATTGTAGAAAGATTAATTCTACAAACTGCAGACCTCCTAAGAACCGGGAACCAAGTGATGATGAAATAGCATTTTGCAGACCAAATGTATTTAAGGAAATAGAATCATTCAAACCCCATATCATCATTTTGATGGGCAAAGCTGCTATCAAATCGGTCATTGGGAGTTTCTGGAAAAAGGACTTGGGTACTGTTACATCCTGGAGAGGTTGGACAATTCCTGACAGATCATTAAATGCTTGGATCTGTCCTACATTTCATCCTAGTTACATACAAAGAAATGGTGGAGAGGAACATGTTTCTCATTTGATATTTTGTCAGGATATAAAGAAGTTCCTCAAATTCATAGATAAACCTCTTCCCAAGTTCCATGACGAAAGTAAGGATGTTGAGATTATAGTAAGTGAAAAAGGGGCTAATCTGTATTTAAAGGATGTGTTTCGTCAGAGACCTGATTGGATATCCTTTGATTATGAAACAACAGGACTCAAACCCCATGCACAAGGTCATGAAATAGTAACGTGTGCAATTTGTGATGGAAAAAGAACGGGAGCCTTCCTTGCTCATTATCAATCGGTACAGGATTCTCTTATCAGAATTTTAAGAAATAAGATGATTAGGAAAAGTGCACATAACCTAAAGTTTGAACAGAGCTGGACAAAGGAGATATATGGGTGTGATGTAGAGGGGTGGTTATGGGATTCCCAGATAGCAGCACACATATTGGAGAACAGGGAACTCATTACAAGCCTCAAATTTCAAACCTATGTTAATTTTGGTGTTGCTGATTATGATTCCCATATCAAACCTTATTTGGAAGGGGTTGAGAAAAACAATGCAAACAGCTTTAACAGGATTCATGAACTAAGTAAAACTGAGCTTCTTACTTATAATGGATTAGATTCCATTTATGGTTATAAACTGACTGAAAAGCAAATGGAACAGTTGGGTAAGAGTTCACTAGAGTTCATGGAAATGATAGCAGACCCTTCCTTCTTTATTAGGAGGCCCGGGAAATGAACATACATCCTCAAAGTGCTGAAGCATACCAGTTATTTCATCTAGGAACACTTGCTATGGCAGATGTTGAAGCCAATGGCATATGTGTTGATGTTCCATATTGTGAAGAACAGTATAAAATATTGGGAAAGAGAATAAAAACACTAAAGGAAGATTTGGATAAGGAAGCAGATGTAAAAAGATGGAAACACAAGTTTGGAACCAAATTTAACATAGATTCAGATGATCAATTAGGATATATGCTTTTTGATTATTTCAAATGCAATCCCATTAACACAACCAAGTCAGGAAAACCTTCAGTTGACAATGAAACACTGAATGTCTTAAAGGACGAACATCCTTTTTTGGAAATACTGATAAACTTGAGAAAGATTCAAAAGGTACGGGACACTTATCTTTCTTTGTTTTTGAGGGAACAAGTTGATGGGTTTCTTCACCCTTTCTTTGATTTGACTCTTGTACATACTTATAGGAGTTCCAGTAGAAGTCCCAACTGGCAAAACCTCCCGGTAAGAGATCCCGTACAGGGTAAGGTTGTGAGGAAAGCAATCAGACCAAGAAAGGGTCATAGGTTGATGGGAATTGACTATAGTGGGATAGAAGTAAGGGCCGCTTCCTGGTATCACAAAGACCCCACAATGCTTAGTTACATCCACGATAAAACAAAAGATATGCATAGGGATATGGCTTGTGAGTTATATTGTTTATCGTTAAAGGAGGTAAACAGCAAATCAAGGTACTCTGCTAAAAATGGTTTCGTATTCCCTGAGTTCTATGGTTCGTATTATAAACAGACTGCAAATGATTTATGGAAAAACATAGACAAGTTGAAACTTGTAAATGAAGTGACTCAAGAATCACTTAAGAAACATTTGAAGAAGAAAGGTATACTTAACTATCAGGCTTACGAAAGACATGTACAGAGGGTCGAAGATAATTTTTGGAAAAAAAGATTCCCTGTTTACACTCAATGGAAAGATAAGCAGGTAGATTTCTATAATGAACATGGTTATGTTGATTTGCTAACTGGTTTCAGATGTTCAGGGGTTATGCGAAAGAATCAAGTTATCAACTACCCTGTTCAGGGAATAGCCTTTCATTGTTTGTTATGGTCCTTAATTCAAGTCAATGATGTCTTAAAAAGGGAGAAATGGAGAACTAGGATTGTAGGACAGATTCATGATGAAATGGTGGCTGATGTTTATGAACCTGAGTGTAGTGAGTTTATTGATCTTGTACAGAGGGTAATGTGTTATTCAATCAGGAGACACTGGAATTGGATTATTACTCCTTTGGAAGTTGAAATAAAATCAACAGAAGTAGATGGCACTTGGGATGAGAAGAAGGAACTCAAACTGACAGCTTAGGTGTTTATGTTATAATACTTAGTATATATAAATAAGAGGAGAATGTGAATGGCTGGATTGTATCAGGCTTATAGACCAAGAACATTTGATGAAGTGGTGGGTAACAAAGAAGCAATTAGGACTTTGGAATCCTTTATCAAAAGAGACAGGAGCGAAGTGCCCCATGCCTTTTTATTTTCCGGTCCTTCTGGATGTGGAAAGACTACCTTGGCAAGGATACTGGCTAAAAAACTGGGTTGTTCGGATGCCAATTTTGTTGAGATAGATTCAGCGGATTTCAGAGGAATAGACACTATCAGGGAGATCCGCAGACAGATGAGATTGGCTCCGGTGGGAGGGGGTTCTTGTAGGGTTTGGCTTATAGATGAGTGTCATAAGTTAACAGGTGATGCACAGTCCGCTTTACTCAAGGCCTTAGAAGATACCCCTTCCCATGTTTATTTCCTTCTTGCCACAACAGATCCAGAGAAGTTGATCAAAACTGTACGCAATAGGTGTACAACTATTATTGTGTCTTCACTTACTGAAAAACAGTTGATTTCTCTTATGGATGAGATTTGTCAGGAGGAGAAGAAGAAGGTTCCTGAAGATATATTGAAGTTAATTGCCAAGAATGCCTTGGGTTCTGCTAGGGCTTCTCTTGTTGCTTTAGATCAGGTTATTGATCTGGATAAGAAAGAAATGGCAAATGCCATTAATGACAACATGGCCCGGGAAAGTAAAACATTGGAACTTTGTCAGGCAATATTTAATGGTGCTCAATGGACCTCAGTACAAGGGATTTTGAATGGTTTACGGGATGAAGATCCAGAAAGTGTAAGAAGGTCTGTCCTGGGATATTCATGCTCTGTTCTTTTGGGAAACAGTACAAAAAAGCAGGCATTTGCAATGGATGTGATTGATGTATTTTGGGATTCTCTTTATAACACTGGATTTCCAGGATTGGTGAAGATGTGTTATGATATTTGTCGTGGAGGAAAGTGATGGGTAAATCTTGGGATATAGATTATGAAAATTATGATTACAGGCAAGAAATAAAGATAGATCTGGATAATCTTCATATGGAGAGTCTTGTACAAAGTGAACTGTATATGAAATATGCTGAGGCAGAAGCAGATTCCCGGCATGATTTTGATGTAGCTGTAAAGGATTATGAAAGGCTGAAGGTTAAGAAAAGAATTGAGGTTGCAAAGTATCCAGAGAAGTATTTTGAAGATGATAAGAAACCTACACAAACAATGATTGATGCCATAGTTGAAGATATGAAAGAAGTTTCTCGGGCATATGATGAAGTGTTAGAATGTAAGAAAAGAAAGGAGTTGATGGAAAGGGCAGTAAAGGCATTTGAAATGAGAAAGTCTTCTATAAAGAATTTAGTCAATCTTCATGGTCAAGGTTATTATTCAGTACAGGTAGGTTCTCAGGAAAGGAAAATGTCACAGGAAATAACTGAGGAAAAAGCATTGGAAAGAATGCGTAATCGTAAACGAAACGACTAAGGAGGTAGTATGTCAAAAGAAGCAGATAGGAGAAAGGAAAAGGTAAGAAGAGCCAGGGAGCGTCTTGCCAAGGACCAGCAGAAGGCCGGATTTAAGTTTAATTTTGGTGATAAGGAAGTAACATACTTTACACCAAAGACCCGTTCCAAGCTCATTCTTCTTCCTTATGTGGTATCTATTGATAATCATCCCGATGATGTAAAGAAGGGTGATACTTGGTACAGGATGAAGGTCGATGTTCACTATGGAATTGGTCCTGAGAAGATTACAGTTGTATGTCCGAAAACCATTGGTAAGCCCTGTCCCATTTGTGAATACAGAGCAGCCCTTTCCAAGGACACAAGTCTCAGTAAGGAAGAGATGAAGGAAGAGCAGAAGGCTACTAAGTCTAGCACCAGGGTAATTTACAATGTTATAGATGCCGAAAATGAGGACAAGGGTGTTATGTTTTGGGAAATGGCCTACAACAATTTTGAAAAGCTTCTTGTTAAGGAAATGCTTGATGGTGATGAGGAGAATATGTCCTTCTTTGAGTTGGATGGTGGAAAAATTCTCAAGTGCCGGTTCTCCCAGGAGTCTTTCTCAACAGGAGAAGGGACTTCTTCCAAGTATTTTGAGATTGAACGTATTGATTTTGAGGAAAGGGATGATTTGGAAGAGGATTTGCTTGAGGAGGTATTTCAGCTAGACACCCTTCCCATTATCCTTTCCTATGAAGAAATTTTGAAGATTTTTAATGGGGAACCTGTTGAAGAGGATTCCCGTTCTCGCCGTTCTTCCCGGGATGAGGAGGATGAGGAAGAAGAGTCCAAGTCAAGTAGACGTTCCAGAAGAGACCCGGATGAAGAGGATGAGGACGAGCCTCCGAAGAAGAACAGAAAGAAGGATGAGGAAGAGGAAGAGGAACCTAGAAGTAGAAGGTCCCGAAAAGACAAGGATGAGGAAGATGAAGAAGAGGCCGAAGAGGAGAAGTCCAAGTCAAGTAGACGTTCCAGAAGAGACCCGGATGAAGAGGATGAAGAGGATGAAGAGCCTCCGAAGAAGTCCACAAAGAAAAAGGTAGCTGATGATGAATGTCCGTATGGTTATGAGTTTGGAACAGACTGTAACCAGGAAAAGGAATGTGAGAAGTGTGATAACTGGGAAGCCTGTTGTGATTTGTTAGAAGAGATTGAGAAGAAGGAAAAGGAAGACAAGGAAGAAAAGAAAGGATCTGGTAAAAGGACCAGGAGGGATTAAATGAGGTCTAAAAGAGTCACAGATGTTACAGAACAGATGGAACATGATGTGACCTCTGAGGATCAGAAAGAGGATATGGGACCCGGGAAGTACTCGGGTCCCTTTATCCCGACAGGCTCCACAATGTTCAATCTGGCCTGTTCTGACAGTCCTTTTGGAGGATTTATCCCGGGAACTATTGTTCATGCAGTAGGTGATTCCTCAACTGGAAAGACATTTCAGGCATACACCATGTTTGCTGAAATCAATAGGGTTAAGGAGTTTGATGATTACCTTTTGATACATGATGATGTTGAAAGAGCTACAGACTCTATAAATGTCCCTGTATTGTTTGGTAAGAGTGTAGCAAAAAGAATTCAGGCTCCTGATTATAACAAGGATGGGATGCCCGTTTATTCAGACACTATTCAGGATTTCTATTCCAATGTGTGGAAGTTGTGTGAAGAGGGTGTTCCATTTGTCTATGTTTTGGATTCCTTGGATAGTTTGACAAGTGATCAGGAACTTGATAGAGTTGAGGAAATGGTTTCTGCTCATGACAAGGGGAAAGAAGCCAAGGGTTCCTTTAAAGCAGAAAAACCCAAAACATTGAGTGAATTTCTGCGTGTAATGAAAGCCAGATTAAAGGAAACAAAATCCCTGCTTATGATTATCAGTCAAACCAGGGATAATCTTGAACCCATGTCACATTCCAAGAAAACATATACAGGAGGCAAGGCTTTAAAGTTTTACTGTTATCATGAGTATTGGCTCATGCATCTTGGGGCTGAGAAAAGTGGTGATAAGACAATAGGTAATAAAACAAGAATAAGAATTTCTAAGAACAGGGTTACAGGTAAGAAAAGGGAAATAGACTTTTCCATATTTGACTCTTATGGCTTGGATGATATTGGGTCAATGGTGGATTGGCTGGTAAAAGAAAATATTTGGAAGAAAGATGGCAAGCATGTTATTGATGCCCAACTCAAGGGAGTACAGTTACAGTTTAGAAGAGGTGCTTTGATAGATAAGATTGAAGATGATAATCTTGAAGATGATTTGAGGGAATTTGTTGGAGATGAGTGGAAAAGAATTGAGGACTCTTTGAAATTGGACAGAAAGAGGAAGTATAAATGACAAGAAAGTTTGAAATGGTACTCAAGTCTATTTTTGCAAACATTTGTTTTCGGATTAGTGTGTTTTTGAGGTTTCTTGTCTTGGCTGTACTAATGGTTTTGTATGCTTTGGCTGTTCTGGTTTGGCCCGATCCAAAGGTGGTCATTGGGTCCTTTTTTGAGTTGCTGGAAAAGCTCTATAATGAGATTTTGGCTCCTGGTAACAAAAAGAGGAAAGTATGAGATTGGTAATTGATTGCAATAATCTCTGTTACATGAGCTTTTATGCTTTGGGTGGACTTGAATATAACGGGAAATCCACAGGGGTTATTTATGGTTTTTTGAATCAGCTTTACTCTTTGTGTAGGAAACATACTCCTGACCAGATATTGTTTTGCTGGGATTCCCGTAAGAGTTACAGGAAAAAGATGTACCCGGAGTATAAAGCTAACAGGAGCAATAAGAGTGAGGAAGAACTGCAGGTATTAAGGGAAGCTTATGAACAGTTTAATGATTTACGGGAGCATGTTCTTCCCTCACTCGGTTTTCAAAACAATTATCAGATTCCCGGATATGAGGCAGATGACATTATAGCTTGGTTGGTGTGGAGGTGTCCTGATGATTATATTATTGTGTCTGGTGATCAGGATCTCTACCAGTTGCTACAAAAGACAAAACAGTGTGAAACAAGTATTTTGAGTCCCTCTACTGGAAAGATGTTTACATATGATATGTTCTATTCTGTTTATGGTCTCTCCAATCCTTGTATTGATTGGGTGAAGGCAAAAGCCATTGGGGGATGTGATTCTGATAATGTGAAAGGGATTTATGGGGTAGCAGATCCTGCTAAATCAAACTCCTCCAAGGCTATTGAATATTTGAAAGGAAATCTTACCAAGGGTAAGATTTATGATAAAATAGTATCTGAAGAAGGACAACAGATAATTAAAAGAAATACATCTCTTGTGTTCCTTCCTTTTCAGGGAGGTCATAGGATTGATTTAGAGATAAAAGATGATACTTTGTACGCAAGGGATTTCAGGGATGTCTTTTCTGAGTATGGATTTGACTCATTAAGAAAGGAATTGGGCTCTTGGATAAGAGTCCTCAACCTAAAGATGAAAAAGGAAGGGTAAAATAAAAAAATATAAATACTAGATGGTGGCGCTTTGTGCTGGTTCACTGGTTTCTTCATCCTTCCTTCCCAGTGAACCAGCACCCCTTTCATAGGAGATTTTGAATGGCAGATAAAGGTGGTGATTTTGAAAGAAAAATGAGTAGGGAATTTTCCCTATGGTGGAGTAATAATAAGGCAGATGATATCTTTTGGAGAAACAGAATAAGGGATTACATCAAATACTCCGAGTAAGGAAAGACAGTTGGGTGATACGACTGCCGTTAGAGGAGAAGGTATTCCATTTAGTGAAACAATCTGCCTGGAGTTGAAAACTGGGTACAGTAAAACGAAGAAGGGATCAAGGGTTAAAAATATCCCTTGGGATTTGCTTGATTTCATAGATGGTAAGGACCAGGGAAAGGTATTGAGGGAGTTTTGGTATCAAACAAGGACAGCGGCCGATATAGCTAAGAAGTTACCTCTGCTTGTGTTCAAGAGGGATTTTCATAAAGAGTGTTGGTGTACTGATAAACACACTCTTGTTACATTGGAAAGATATTGTGGGAAGAACCAGAACAGACCTCTTATTACTTTGGATACAGGAAAAGAGGTTCTTTATATGGGTTCTTTGCAATCCTTTTTTGATTGGGTGTCACCAGAAACAATAATAGAACTGTGGAAGGATAAGAGAGGTTATGATTACTGATTTATTGATTAAGAATATTCAGTCCCATAAAGACACTTATCTTCAATTTAGTAAGGGAGTCAATGCAATTGTTGGTTTACCCAACTCCGGCAAAACTGCTATTCTTAGATCCCTCATCATGTTGATAAACAACAAACCTGCTGGAGCACAATGGTTCTCCCATTTTGCAGGAGATAAGGGAGCTATGGAAGTTAGAGCAACATTTGATGATAAAAACATTGGTTTGATCAGGCACATAAGAACCACTAAAAAAGATGAGAAGTTGGTTAATGGTTCTGAATATGAACTTGGTGAAGAGTCCTTTGAAGGAATGAAAACAAATGTTCCGGACCTAGTCAAACAAGTTATCAATATGGATGAACTAAATGTTCATGAACAGCATGATTCTCCTTTTTTGATTACTGGTTCAGGAGGAGAGATAGCCAGAACTATAAACAAGATTACTCAAGTTGATGAAGCTGATGAATGGGTGTCTCAGCTGACAACCAGGATAAATAAAACAAAACATTCTATAGATCTTATTAATGAGGATATTAAGGAGAAACAGGCAAAGGCTGATGATTTGTCTTATTTGGATAAGCTGAGACCCTTGGTTGAAAGACTGGAAGGTTTGGAAGATGATATAAACTATTTACACAACAGAAGAACCTCTTTACAAAATTATGCTTCTACTATGGAGGATTTGGAAAGGAGTGTTTCCTTAATGGAACATTCCTTACAAGCAGAATCCTTATTAGAGGAAGCAAAGAGTCTGTATGATGAGGAATGTGTTCTACAGGAAAAAATTGATCTCTTGGTGAAAATAAGTAGTTTCACACAATCCATCCGGGAATTTGACCAAATACTAGAGCAGATAGAACCTGTGATGGAAGAGCTGTTAGCAATAGAGGTCAATACTGATAAGCTGGATAGATTGGATTCCCTTGCTACTCAGTTTGAAAGAACTGAAAAAAGTTTGAAGGATATAGAACAGGAATATGAAGGGGTTAAGGAAGAGTTCATTAAGGAGATTATCTCAACAAAACAATGTCCTTTCTGTTATAATATTATTAGTAAGGAAAATGTACAAATAATAGAGGAATCTTTATGATGAATAAATTGGTGCTATTGAGTGATCCTCATCTTGATTTGGAAGTTCCCAAGGCAAGGCTGGATGCCGATTATATAGGTACACAGACAAATAAATTCAGATTTGTCTTATCTGAAACAGTAAAGAGAAAGGCTCTTTTGTGTATTGCTGGAGATCTTTGTAACAGGCCAAGGTCTTGGTTCTTTCTTCCATACATCACTCAGTTATTGGTGGAGCAAATGCCAATTACTGTTGGGTGTGTGTTTGGACAGCATGATACTTATATGTACTCAGAGTCAACCAGAATAAATACAACATTGGGTGAGCTAGGTGCTGCCGGCCTTGTTCATATATTTGGAGAGAAGGCTTGGATGGGAGGTGGTTACTGTATATATGGTTGCCACTATGGACAAGAACCTCCTATGCCAAAGAGCAAGGATTCCCATAATGTTTTGGTGATTCATGCTCCCATTGCTAAAAAGGCTTTATGGCATGACCATGAATACATGGACGCTGAAAAGTATTTGGATGAACATAAGGAGTACAAGCTTATTTTGTGTGGTGATATCCATCAACAGTTCCATATTGAAAAGAAGGGGAGACACATAGTTAATACTGGTCCTTTAATGAGGAGATCAGCAACCACATATAATTTCAAACACAAGCCAAGTATTGCAATATATGATGGAGAGGATATTGAGTGGATAATAGTTCCTCATGAATCAGGCGAACGGGTGTTATCCCGGGAACATATAGAATCAGAACAGAACAAGATAGAAATTTTGGATGATTTTATTTTTGATATGAAAAGTGTCAAAGTAGATGAAGGAGTATCTCTAGTGGACAATATTTGGAAGTTTGTAAAGGAAAACAAGGTTGAGCAAGGTGTGGTTGATGTTCTTGCAGAAACCATAGGAGGAAAGCAGCATGAGTAAAGTAGTAAGAGTACCAAAGCATTTTAAGTTCAAGCCTGATTTGTATGATGGTTTTAAAAAGGCAACAGCTTTGAATAAAGACACCATGACAGATGTATTGGAAGACTTTATGGAGAAGTATGTTAAGAAGACAAAGAAAGATACGGGATGGCAGGAGAGTGCAAAATGAGTGACTTATCCAAAATAGCTCAGTTGCAGAGAAGGGTAAAGGAACTGTCTTCATCCCGGGATAAAAAGAAAGGAGAACTTACCTCCCTCAAAGATATTCTCAAGAAGGATTATGGTGTTAGTAACTTGAAGGATGCTTTGAAAATGATAGGTGAACTGCAAGAGGACCTTGAAAAGAAGAGGGAAAGAAGACAAAGGTTGATTGAAAAGGCAGAGGATTTGTTAGAAGGTCGTTTGTAGGAAATTTACATACTTTTTTCTTACAAAAAAGAGGTTTGAATGTCTTTACAAGTTAAAGAAATAAAAGAATTTTTTGATGAAAAGTTTGTTGATAGGGGTCGTCTGTTAAATGAAATAGATGAACTCCATCTAAAGAAACAAGATAGACAGAGAGAGTATGATAATCTAATCAAGGCTAAATGGATTTTAACTGAGGTACAGAAACAAACACAGGTAAAGTTTAAAGAGAAGGTGGAAGGTCTTGTAACAAAGGCCATTCAATCTGTGTTTGACAGGCCGTTTGAATTCATCCTTGATTTTGAGAGAGTCAGGAACAAGATGGAATGTATTCCCAGACTCAAGGAAGGGGATGTAATTTATGACAATATCAAAGATGTTCAGGGTGGGGGATTATGTGATATCATAAGTTTTGCCTTTAGAGTTGTTCTTTGGCATCTGAAATCTCCTAGGTTGAGGAACACAATATTACTAGATGAACCCTTTAGGTTCCTTGGTGACTATACAGCAAAAGCAGGACAGATGCTAAAGGAAGTTTCCCATAAGCTCGGAGTTCAGATAATCATGATCACTCATGAGGATGAATTGGCAGAAATAGCAGATACATCTTATAGGGTTGTTCACACAGGGAAACAGAGTAAGGTTGTCAAATATGATGGAGTACAGAACAAACCTTCAAGAAGGAGAGTAAGAAATGGTTGATATTATGAATCTGGTAATGGAAAGGACTGCTTCAGTTCCGTCAACTCCTTCAAAAATGAAGGACAGTTCTGAGTTTCTAAAGAAGAGAAGGAAGGTTAACAGGAAGTTGAGAAAGAAGGTAAAAGCAGAGGTCAAAAGAGTACACAAGAACCGTTGATAACACCTCTATGGCATAGGTGTGATTATATCCGGAGGATTTGCCATATATCAAAATATAACCTCCTCTATTTGGTCCTCCGGAATTTTTTTTTAAATAACAAGGAGTTGAACCTTGAAGAAAGATATAAAAGAACAAGAACTACCTATTAAAGAAAAGAAAAAGAAAAGAGGAAGACCTAAGTTGAAGGGAATTCGTCCTGGAACACGACGAGTTTCTATTAAAGTTAGGATGATGATAGAGGAGATATTGAAAGGAAAATCTCAAAAAGATGCTTATATGATTGCTTTTGGTATTCCTCCTGAAAAACACATGTATGCATCAATCCGTTCTTCCCAGTTATTAAAATTACCCCATGTTCAAAAGTATATGGAACAGAGGTTAAAGGAAATTAGGGAACAAACCATAGTTGATATTGGAAGAATTATGCAAGTACTTTCCTATATTATTAATTTTGATATAAGGAGGTTGTTTGATGCTCTTGGTAAGGAACAGAACATAGCTGATTTGGATTCAGAAGTGACCTTGGCTTTAAAATCCGTTACTCACACAATAACTACAGAGACAACAAAAGATGGTAAGGAGATTATCAGAGAGAAGTATCACTTTGAAGGTTTCAACAAAATTGATGCTGCCCGAGATGTGGCAAAGCTCCTGGGTGCTTATAAGGAGAACATACAAATTCATCAGGATGGTACTGTTGAACACAAACACACAGGTCTTCCTCAAGGTGGTTTCATTGTACTTCCTGAAATTAAAAATATGGATGATTGGTCAAAGCTGCAGAAACAGGCTGAGATATATCAAAATAAGCAAAAACAGCTCCTTGGGTTTGATAAGAAGGATGATGCTGATGAGGGTGAAGAGTTTGTAGAGGGTGAATTTGAAGTGATTGAGGAGGAAAGTTAATGCCTACATCCAGTCCAGATCCAATCACATATGTTTGTAAGAAGATAGTTGAAGTCAAGCCTAATACTGTTCTGGATGTTGGAGTAGGGTTTGGCAAGTATGGTTTTCTTGCAAGGGAATATACAGATATCTGGAACGATCGGTATTTTAGAGAGGAATGGAAGTGCACAATTATAGGAGTTGAAATATTTGCCCCTTATATTCAAAATCACCATAGACATATATATGATTCTATTGTTGTATATGATGCTTATGATTACTTGCAAATGTTATGTCCTGATTTTGCTTTTGATCTGATTATCTGTTCAGACATGTTGGAACATTTACCAAAAGAAAAGGGACTGAAGGTACTGGAACAGTTTAAAAGAGTGGGTAAAACATCCATTGTTATTGTTCCTGTAGATGTTCGTCCACAGGGTCCCGTTCATGGTAATAAGTATGAAAGACATGTGTCTTCATGGAGTAAAGAGGAATTGGAACAGTTTGGGAATGTGACTGTTTTTAATGAAAAAGTGTTTATTCTTGAAATAGTATAAATTTTCATTGTTTTATTATGTTATTTAATACATAATTATATTATGGCTAATAAAGAACTGCTCTCAAAATTTGCTGAACTTCAACCTTTACCAGGAAGTCAAATTGCTTTTGTAACATGCCCTCTTTTTGAAGTATTGTATGAAGGAACGAGAGGTCCTGGTAAAACCTTTTCTTTGTTCTTTGATTTTGCCCAACATATAGGAAAGGGATTTGGTCCCGCTTGGAAAGGCATTTTGTTCAGACGAAACTATCCCGATCTGGAAGACATTATAGCAAAGGGACACAAGTTCTTTCCCTTGATATTCCCGGGAGCTACATATAAGGGAGGAGAAAAGGGTAAATGGACATTTCCGGATGGGGAGGAACTGTTATTTAGATACATGGATGTCCCTCAAACATACTGGAAGTATCATGGACATGAGTACCCATGGGTAGGTTGGGATGAACTCACTACATGGCCCAGTGATGAATGTTATGAAATAATGAAGTCCTGTTGCCGTTCCCCGTTCCCGGGTATTCCTAAAAAGTATAGAGCCACTGCTAATCCTTATGGTCCTGGTCATAACTGGGTTAAGTCCTATTGGCGTATAAGTGAGATCAATCCAGGGAGGGTAATTGTAAGGAGGTGGCGTGATCCTATAACAGGCAAGAATTTAGATCACAAGAGAACTCATATACATGGTAATATATTTGAAAACAAGTTCTTGTTACAGAACGACCCGCAGTATTTGAATAATTTGAAGGCAGAAAAGAACCCCGCAAGAAAAAGAGCATGGCTTTATGGTGATTGGAGTATTGTGGCAGGTGGAGCAATTGATGATTTGTGGGATGAGGATGTTCACCTTATTCATCCATTCTCAATTCCTCATACTTGGTATGTTGACAGGTCTTTTGACTGGGGCAGTTCAAAACCCTTTTCGATAGGATGGTGGGCAGAAAGTGATGGTTCAACTGTCAGGGTTTTAAACAAGAAAAGAAATAAGTATGAAATGAGATCTTATCCTCCCGGAACTCTTTTTAGGATTGCTGAGTGGTATGGTTGGAATGGAAGAGCCAATCAGGGATGCTTAATGAGTCCTACAAATATAGCAAAGAGATTAAAAGAAGCCGAGGAAAATCTTCCTTATGTAGTTCATCCCGGTCCTGCAGATACACAGATATTCACGTCTAATGATGATCGGACAAGAACAATTGCTCACGAAATGTCCTTGCTTGGTATTGCCTGGAGAGAAGCAAATAAGGCTCCTGGTACAAGGAAACAGGGGTTAGAATTGTTCAGAAGCAGACTGGAAGCCTCTTTGGTGTATCCGATGGAGGAGCCTGGAATATTTATATTTGACACTTGTTATCACTTTAGGAGAACAATGCCAGTTCTCCCAAGAGATCCAAAAGACATGGATGATGTGGATACTGAAGCTGAGGATCACATCTGGGATGAAACAAGGTACAGAATTCTTCATAGGAGAATAAAGGGTGGAATGGTTAAAACGTCAGGTGTCTAAAATGATTAATACCAGTTTAAATCTTCTTATATTAGATCCCATGCAAAGGGCTGTTCCCTGTGTTATATGTAAGGAAAAGACCTTGTATGGATTTCAAGTAGGCAAGACAACATATAATTGCTGTAGAGGTAAAGGGTGTGAGGAGAGAGTGATAGATGCTCTTACTTATAAGATTCTATTTGGCAAACCCCTGCTAAAAAAAAAGATGGAGATAATTGGAGACCAAGTATTGATTTGAATCACTTTGACTTGGTAAAGTTCAATATCAATAAGTTTGGATGGTCCGTTTCATTTGACCAGCAGGACTCATTTTGGGTCTGTACATTAACAAAGCAAAATTTAGACATTTCTATTTATTCCTATGATGATACAATGACTATGGCTGGATGCAAGTGTTTTTTGATATTACATGATTATATAAATGATAAGAAGAAAGGAGGTCCTTTTTATGGTCAGGATGGGGATTGATTTAGATGGTGTTTTATGTGATATGATAACCCCTTGGCTGACTGTTATTGCTTACGAGTATGGTGTGCAGGTTCCCAAGGTTAAGGATATGGATAACTATAAATTTGTTGACGTGTTTAAAAAG
>Ga0208694_1001419_pt1 | contig 29444 bp, 27 predicted proteins | sample AD_UKC078_MetaG_FD_184442 | JGI IMG/M metagenome (GOLD analysis project Ga0208694, IMG submission 184442) | Active sludge microbial communities of municipal wastewater-treating anaerobic digesters from USA - AD_UKC078_MetaG (SPAdes) (version 2) | ecosystem: Engineered > Bioreactor > Anaerobic >...
CCACAGGTCATCATATCATCATGGGGCGAAAAACCTATGAATCACTTGGCCGTCTGCTACCCAATCGTACCACGGTGATTGTGACACGAAACCCGCAATATCGCGTAGAAGGGGCGTTGATGGCACGTTCTCTGAATGACGCGATTGCACTTTGCCAAGATGATGAAGAGCCGTTTTTAATTGGCGGTGCAGAGTTGTATCAAACGGGTTTGGCCAAAGCCACAAAACTCTACATCACTGAAGTTGATTTGGACGTTACAGGCGATGCTTTTTTTCCGGAAGTGGATTTTAATTACTGGCAACTCGCAGAACAAAAGCAGCATATTGCTGCCAACGGCATGGCGTATCAGGATTTGGTTTTTACCAGAAAAATTTAAAAACATTTCGTGCGCAAAAACGCTTGAAAATGTGGAATTAAACGCCGAGAAAAAATTAATGCTCTGAGAGCCTTGTAAATAAAGGCTTCCAGAGCATCAAAAAAGGTTGCGTCGATTATTGTGCGACACAGTCTACATAATAGACTGGTTTTCCGTCGATCATTTCTTTGACCAAACCGTGATTGTCCGTTTCGAATCCCGGGAATTTTTCATTGAATTCACGGGCGAATTTTAAATAATCCACGATGATTTTGTTAAAACGCTCGCCCGGAATTAGCAATGGAATGCCAGGCGGGTAGGGTGTGAGCAACACGGCAGTGACGCGGCCTTCCAAATCATCAATGGGCACACGGTCAATCTCGCGATGCGCCATTTTGGCAAATGCGTCCGTGGGCTTCATGGCAGGTACCATGTCAGATAAATACATTTCAGTCGTTAATCGTGCCACGTCATTGGCTTTATAAACGGCATGAATTTGCGTGCTTAAATCTTTGAGGCCCACGCGTTCATAACGCGGATGCTTTTGCACAAACTCAGGCAATACTTTCCATAGCGGCTGATTTTTATCGTAGTCATCTTTGAACTGCTGCAAAGCCGCTACCATGGTGTTCCAGCGGCCTTTGGTGATGCCAATCGTGAACATGATAAAAAATGAATACAAGCCGGTTTTTTCTACAATCACGCCATGTTCAGCTAGGTATTTGGTGACAATCGCAGCCGGAATACCGAATACGTCTGAAAAGTCGCCGTGAATGTCCAAGCCCGGCGTAATGATCGTGGCTTTAATCGGGTCCAGCATATTAAAGCCTTCCGACAAGTTGCCAAAGCCATGCCAAGCCTCGTTGGCTTTCAGCATCCAGGCATCACGTTCTTCCAGGCCTTCTTCAGATAAATCAGTGGGGCCCCACACCTTGAACCACCAGTCGGCTCCCCATTCTTCATCCACTTTGCGCATGGCACGGCGAAAATCCAGTGCTTCCATTAAGCTTTCTTCAACTAAGACGGTGCCGCCCGGTGCTTCCATCATGGCGGCAGCCACGTCACAACTCGCAATAATTGAATATTGCGGGCTGGTGGACGTGTGCATCAGGTAGGCTTCGTTGAATACATCGCGGTCTAACTGCACGTCTTGTGCATTTTGAACCAAGATTTGCGAAGCTTGGCTTAAGCCCGCTAGAAGTTTGTGAGTAGACTGCGTTGAAAATACCATACTCTCTTTACAGCGCGGGCGGTCCGCACCAATCGCATGATAATCACCATAAAAGTCATGAAAGGTTGCATGCGGCAGCCATGCCTCATCAAAATGCAGCGTGTCGATTTTGCCGTCAAGTAGCTCTTTGATTTCTTCCACGTTATAAAGTACGCCATCGTAGGTGGATTGCGTGATGGTCAATACGCGCGGTTTAGCGTTTTTATCTGTGGCAAACGGATTACGCGCGATTTTCTTTTGAATGTTTTCCCAGGCAAATTCTGATTTTGGAATAGGGCCGATAATGCCAAAGTGATTGCGCGTTGGCATTAAAAATACAGGGATGGCGCCAGTCATAATGATGGAATGCAACACCGATTTATGACAATTACGGTCTACCACCACGATGTCACCAGGCGCTACGGTCGAGTTCCAGACAATTTTATTACTGGTGGATGTGCCGTTCGTGACAAAATACAAGTGGTCACAATTGTAAATGCGCGCGGCGTTGCGTTCTGATGCGGCTACAGGGCCGGTGTGGTCAAGCAGTTGGCCGAGTTCATCTACCGCATTACACACGTCTGCACGCAGCATATTTTCACCGAAAAACTGGTGAAACATTTGCCCAACGGGAGATTTTAAAAACGCCACGCCACCAGAGTGGCCAGGGCAGTGCCATGAATAAGAGCCATCCGCCGCATAATGGGTAAGTGCTTTGAAAAAGGGCGGGGGCAGGCTATCTAAATAAGTGCGCGCTTCACGAATAATTAAACGCGCGACAAATTCGGGAGTGTCTTCATTCATGTGAATAAAGCCATGGAGTTCGCGCAGGACATCATTTGGAATATGGCGTGAAGTACGCGTTTCACCATGTAAGAAAATAGGGATTTCTTCGTTGCGGTAACGGATTTCCGTCACAAACTTTCGCAGTTGCTCGATGGCTTCTGGTTTTTCTTCTACGATTTCTTCATCGTCAATGGATAAAATAAACGCTGAGGCGCGGCTTTGCTGCTGGGCAAAAGAGGTGAGGTCACCATAACTGGTGACGCCAAGTACTTCAAAGCCTTCTACTTCAATGGCTTTGGCAAGCACACGAATGCCTAATCCTGAAGAGTTTTCAGAGCGGAAGTCTTCGTCAATGATGACGACAGGGAATCTAAATTTCATTTAATGCCTCTTCAAATCTCAATTTCGTCATTCTGGCGAAGGCCAGAATCCAGTTCAGTAACTTCATCGTATAAATCTAACCAATCAGGGTTCATTTGCTCAATAATGCGGATTTTCCAAATTCTGTGCCAGTACTTCAGAGCCTTTTCTCTTGTGATGGCAGATTCCATTGTTGCATGGGGTTCATACCAAACTAATGTATGCAGTTTATATTTTTTAGTAAATCCATCGGCAACCTCGTTTTTATGTTGCCAAACGCGTTTTATTAAATCTGATGTCACGCCAACATATAGTGTTCCATTGCGCTGGTTACTCGTGATGTAAACACAGGATTGCATGTCATATTGGCTTTAATCATCACCTCGGCTGGATTCTGGCCTACGCCAGAATGATGGTGTAGTTTATATTTTTGGCAAAGTTACACCAACTTGACCCTGATACTTGCCGCCACGGTCTTTGTAACTGGTTTCACATACATCATCGGCATCTGCTTCAAAGAATAGCACTTGCGCACAGCCTTCATTGGCATAAATCTTTGCAGGTAATGGTGTCGTGTTGCTGAACTCCAGCGTGACGTAGCCTTCCCACTCAGGTTCAAACGGGGTGACATTAACAATAATACCGCAGCGCGCGTAGGTTGATTTTCCTAAGCAAACCGTCAGCACATTGCGCGGAATTCTAAAGTATTCAACCGTGCGAGCTAAGGCAAACGAATTCGGTGGAATGATGCAGTAATCGGCGTTGACTTCAACAAACGAGTTTGGGTCAAAATTCTTGGGGTCAACGATGGTGCTGTTGAGGTTGGTAAATAGCTTAAATTCTTTTGAGCAGCGAATATCATAACCGTAGCTTGATGTGCCATATGAAACCAAGCGCTCACCTGCGGCATTGACCTTTACCTGATTGGGCTCAAACGGCTCAATCATGCCGTGCTCTTGCGCCATTTTACGGATCCATTTGTCTGATTTTATGCTCATATTTGTGCTCTAAAAAATATAAAAAATGCCCAACGCTGTAAGTTGGGCATTATAAGGTGCATCACAAGATTGTGTACTAAAAATTAGTGCTTATCGCCACCTAATTCAATGCTGTAGCGCCAAAATTGGTCTTCTGCTTCAAAAATCACGCCAGACTCTTTCGGGTCACGATCTCCGGCACGGTATTGATGGAGTGGCGAGTTGTCGGCAGCCCATGTTTTCACGATAGGATCAACAAATTTCCACTGTGCTTCCACCTCGCTGATGTGCAGGTATTGTGAAGGGTCGCCTTCCATCAAGTTCAACATGAGTGTTTCATATGAATCTATCGTTTCATCCCCTGTTTGGCGCAACGGCGCATCAATACTTATGGTACGGGTAGCGATATCAAGTCCCGGGATTTTAGTTTCAATTTCAAGTTTGACACATTCACGCGGTTGAATGCTGATGGTCAGCCAGTTTTGATGTTGGCCCTCAACTAATTGCATCGGCGCCTTTTTAAAGCGGACTGAAATCGCCACGTTACCCTCATGCATGCGCTTTGCCGTACGTACATAAAACGGCACACCCTGCCAGCGCGGGTTATCAATAAATAATTTTACGGCAGCGTAAGTTTCGGTGTTGCTGGCTTCAATACCATCGCGTTTTAATTCATCTAAGTAACCTGGGACATTTTCACCATGGCCATCACCCACACACACACGCCCAGCTGCATATTGTGCACGGAAAGCATGTTTGTGAATGTTTTTCACATCAATGGGGCGAATCGCTTGTAGCAGTTTAATTTTTTCTGCGCGGATGCTTTCAGGTGTTAAGTCTTTTGGTTTTTCCATGGCGGTTAATGCCAGCGTTTGCAGCAAATGGCTTTGGAACATGTCACGCAACGCGCCAGTAGCATTGTAGAACGTGGTGCGGTCGCCCACACCTAAAATCTCGTTGTTGGTAATCTGCACATGGTCGATATGTTCTTTGTTCCAAAGTGGCTCAAACATGGCGTTGGCAAAGCGTGTCAGCATAATGCCCTGTACCGCAGTTTTGCCCAGGTAATGGTCAATACGGTAGATTTGGCTTTCTTTAAGATGTTTGGTCAGGCGAGCTTGTAAATCTTGCGCGCTAGCTAAATCCGTGCCAAATGGTTTTTCAATCAATACACGGCGCCAGTACTTGCTTTCGTCGAGTAAGCCAACACCTGATAACTGCTCAACCACAGGGGCAAAGTCGGTCGGGCGTACTGATAAAAAGTAGGCTAAATTTTGCGGAAAAATCGCCTCATTACTGAGCGTTTCTTTCATTTTTTTGAAAGCATCTGGGTCTGTAGGCGGGTTGGCTTGATAGTGATTGCGTGCAATAAAACGCTCAAATACTTTTTGGTCATAGCCGTTTTTAAACTTAGCATCAAGCATGCCTTTGATATCAGCCTGCCATGCTTCGCGCGACACCTCACCGCGCCCAACTGAAAGAATCGCCATTTTTTCCGGCAGACGGCCTGCTGCGTCTAGTCTAAATAAGCCCGGCATCAATTTAACGCGAGACAGATTGCCGCTTGCGCCAAATAAAACAAGGGTACAGGGGTCGATTTTCTTTGCCATTTTGATGGATACCTTACTTTGATTCAATCATTAATAGGTCAAAACCGTTTGACTTGTTTGGGCAGTCAATCACGGTTTCGCTGCTGTTTAAGTTAGTGGCGGCTCTCTGCCGATGTGCCGTCATTTTCGATATCTAAATCACCCCAGCCCAAACGGCGGTTGAATAGCTCTAGCAACAAATCCCAGCTTAAACGTGAAAGCGCTGGGTCGTAACGGTGGCCTTCGTCACGCATAAACGCGTGCTGGCCGTTGAATTCATGCCAAGTAAAACGTGCGCCGACTTCTTCAAGGCGAGCTTTCACCAAATTACGGCCTTCAAGCGGTACATGCGGGTCCTGGCGACCCCAAATGTGCAGTAATTCGCCTTTAATTTCATTTGCGCGTTCTAACGAATTATCATTTTTGCCCAAACCGAGCGATTTTTTGTGAATATCGGTGGCATAAAAACAAACCGTCGCCAATACATCCGGGTTCATCGCGGCACGGAAAGCCAAGTGGCCACCAATACAAATCCCCATCACGCCTAAACGGCCCGTGCAGTCACTGCGTGATTTTAAGTAGTCCAGTACGGTGCGTGCATCAGAGTCATAAGCATCTACTGGTTTAGTGATTTTGAGTTCATTGCCGCGTGTGGTGCCGGTTTCATCATAAGCCAGTACGGTGCCTAAAGGTTCGTATTCGTGGTAAATTTCAGGACAGGCCACAATAAAACCGTGTCCGGCGAGCATGGCCGCAGTGCGGCGAATCGGCGCGGTGACTTGAAAAATCTCAGAAAACATTAAAATGGCAGGATATTTGCCAGGGGCAGCGGGGCGAAAGATATGCGCACGCATCTCGCCGGTGGGTGTTTGCAGGTCGACAACTTCACTGTCTTTGATGAGCATGGATTTTTTCCTGTGTGTAGTGTTATGAAAGTGGCGTTATGCGTAGCCCTATATGATAATGCAAGGTGGCTTAGTCATACAATGATTTCAGCTTAAAAAACCGAACATCTTACGACATTGCCGCATATTTTCTGCATGAAAACACATGACAAATTTCACAAAATAGTGTCAAATTCGGCCTAACTTTGTTTTATGATTTAATTGATATTCACCATGAACCACCCATTATCATCCCCACAAAATACGCGCTGGAAGTCTTTTGACAGTGTTGAAGGGTTGCGGCATGCCGTATGCGACGCCATTGTCAGTCGGGCGCAAGAAGCCATTTTACAGCGCGGTCGGTTTTCGATCGTGCTGGCTGGTGGCCACACGCCGCGTGCGGTGTATCGCCTACTGCGCGATTTGCCACAGACGGCCTATGTAGATTGGTCTAAATGGCATATTTATCATGGCGATGAGCGTTGTTTGCCACCTGAGCATGAAGATCGCAATAGCCTGATGGTGGAACAAGTTTGGACGCATTTTGTTTCCATACCTAAAGAAAATATTCATGATATTCCAGCCGAACTGGGGCCCGTGGCGGGCGCTGCGGCTTATGCCAACACGCTGGCAGGGGCGCCGACTTTTGATTTGGTGTTACTGGGCCTAGGTGAAGATGGCCATACCGCCTCACTTTTTCCGAATCATGCCGTTGATAACAGTGCAGATGCGGTACCTGTGTTTGACTCCCCCAAACCACCTTCAGAGCGTATTACCTTGAGCCAAAATCGCTTAAATAATAGCCGCCAGGTCATTTTTATTGTTTCAGGTGCTGGCAAGCAGGATGCGGTGGAAAATTGGCGCAAAGGAGTGCCGATTCCTGCAACGCTCATTGCGCCAAAAAACGGTGTAGATGTGTATTGTTATGAAGTGAAAATAGCGGCATAACGCGACTACCTAAAGCGATTGATTGAGCTTCAATTTTAACGCAACCTTTTTCGATGCCCTGTAAGCCTTTATTTACAAGGCTCACAGGGCATTAAAATTTTCTCGGTAAGGTTTTTAGCTTTTTTTTGATTATTTTGTGAAGATATGGGCGCCTAAAAATAGCCCTTGGCGTAATTATTGACAATCGCTAACGGTTCGCGGAATGCCCCTTTAAACAGCATGCCCCAACTTGTCCAGCATTGGCTGGGTGCAGCGGCATAAGTGACTTCGAATTCCTGCCCTAAATGGCCAGCTTCCACCAGTTTTTGCGCACGCCACATATGGTAGGGTTCTGAAACCACAATGACACTCTTAACCTGATGATTTCGTAAGATGGGGGCGGAAAAAGCAAAGTTTTCTTGTGTTGAGCTAGAACGTGATTCTAACAAAATACGCCCCTTAAAGCCGTTGGCTAGTGCGTACTGCTCCATGGCGAGTGCTTCAATCGCACCGTCTTCATCATCTCTGCTACCAGTCATCACCAATGTGCTGACCAGCCCAGCTTGTGCTAGTGCTAAGCCGGCATCCACGCGGCCTGTCAGGCAGGGGTTAGGGGCGCCGTTCAAGTTGGATTTATTGCCTAAAATAAGCGCGGCATCGGCTTTTTGTGTGGGCGGGTGTGCAAGCAAATAATAGGCATGCTTTGCAACAATGGCATATAAGCTGAGGTATACAATCAGCATAAGCACCGCGCCGCCATACACGGCAAAACGCAACCATGCTGGCAAAAACTTGAGTGCGAGCAGTACACCGAGGCTGCCGGTGAGCCAAGCAAGCATGTGCTGAACGGTTGATGCTATCTTCTTGGTCGACATGAGTTCAGTGCCGATGATTAGGTGTTCTGAATGACAATATTGGGGAACTTCGCGCTGTGGTCCAAGCTGGCATTAGCAATTTTGATGGCGGCTTTGCGGGCGATTTCTTTGTATATCTGCGCAATTTTGGAATCAGGTTGCGCAATCACAGTCGGTTGGCCGCTATCAGCCTGCATACGGATTTGTATATCGAGCGGCAAACTGCCGAGTAAATCCACTTTGTAATCGTTTGCCATCAATGCGCCGCCGCCCGCGCCAAAAATGTGCTCTTCATGGCCACATTTTGAGCAGATGTGCGTACTCATGTTTTCAACAATACCCAAAATAGGAATGCCCACTTTCTCAAACATTTTCAAGCCCTTGCGCGCATCCAGCAGGGCAATATCCTGCGGCGTGGTCACGATGATGGCGCCAGTGACCGGGATTTTTTGTGCCAGTGTGAGTTGAATGTCGCCGGTGCCGGGCGGTAAATCAATGACGAGATAATCCAATTCATGCCAGTTGGTATCGCGTAACAGTTGCTCCAGCGCGCCTGTGACCATCGGACCGCGCCAAACCATGGGTGTGTCAGTGTCAATTAAAAAGCCAATCGACATTGCTTGTATGCCATGTGCCTGCATCGGCTCCATGCTTTTGCCGTCCACACTCTCAGGGCGGCCGCTGATGCCCAGCATTTGCGGCTGACTTGGGCCGTAGATATCAGCATCCAGCAAGCCTACGGTTGCCCCTTCAGCCGCCAGAGCGAGCGCTAAATTGACTGAAGTGGTGGATTTGCCCACGCCACCTTTGCCAGACGCCACCGCAATGATATTTTTTACTTTAGGCAACAGTGTGACGCCTTGCTGTGCTTTGTGGGCGACAATTTTGCTGCTGACGTTTACCGTAAGTCGCCCGATGCCTGCCAAGCCCAGCAGAGCATCAGCCACTAATTTCTGAATATCATCCACGACAGATTTTGCCGGGTAACCCAGCACAATGTCCACACTCACGTCATTGCCATCAATCTTGATGTTTCTGGCCGATTTGCTGCTCACAAAGTCTTTACCTGTATTCGGGTCGATACATACTTTTAACGTGCTTTGAACGAGTAATTCTGAAATGGCCATTTTCGAATATTCCTGATTAAATAACTTGAGTAAAAAGATAAGGTATTTTAACTGATTGTAACGCGCGTCGCACCATGGGCCGGTTAAATTTTAACAAAAGCACCAATCAGCGCTGGGTTAAGCCGGTGGCATTTGTTAGAATAACGATTTAGCTTAATCATTGCATTCAACTTATGTCTACTGCAAATCAACCACGCAAAATTCTTGTCACCTCAGCGCTACCTTATGCGAATGGCAGCATTCACTTAGGCCATTTGGTGGAGTATATTCAAACGGATATTTGGGTGCGTTTTCAAAAAATGCAGGGGCACGCCGTGCATTATGTGTGTGCGGATGACACGCATGGCACGCCGATTATGTTGCGTGCTGAAAAAGAGGGTGTTACGCCAGAGGCCTTGATTGAAGCCGTGCATAAAGAGCATTCGGCTGATTTTAAAGACTTTTTGGTGGAATTTGATAATTACTATTCGACCAACTCGTCAGAAAATAAAACGCTTTCACAAGATATTTATCGCAAATTAAAAGCCAGCGGCAAAATTGCCACCAAAACCATTGAGCAGTTTTTTGACCCTGTTAAAAACATGTTTTTGCCAGATCGCTTTATTAAAGGCGAGTGCCCAAAATGCCATGCTAAAGACCAATATGGCGATAGCTGCGAAGTGTGCGGTGCAACTTACAACCCAACTGAGTTAATTAACGCTTATTCGGCCGTTTCTGGCGCGGCACCAATACGCAAAGAAACGGAACATTATTTTTTTAAATTAAGCGAATGTGAGTCGTTTTTAAAAGATTGGACACGTAGCGGTACATTACAAGGCGAAGCCGCAAACAAAATGGGCGAGTGGTTTGAAAGTGGTCTGAATGATTGGGACATTTCACGCGATGCACCGTATTTTGGCTTTGAAATCCCCGATGCGCCCGGCAAATATTTCTATGTATGGCTTGATGCGCCCATTGGCTACATGGCGAGCTTTAAAAATCTATGCGATAAGCAAGGCTTAAATTTTGACGAATATTGGCAAAAAGACAGCAAAACCGAGCTTTACCACTTTATCGGCAAAGATATTTTGTATTTTCACGCGCTGTTTTGGCCTGCAACGCTGGAATATAGCGGCCACCGCAAGCCCACGCAAATTTTCGCGCATGGATTTTTAACCGTGAATGGCGAAAAAATGAGTAAATCGCGCGGCACGTTTATTACTGCACGTAGCTATTTGGACCATATTAAAAACCCAGAATATTTGCGCTATTACTATGCGGCTAAACTCAATAGCACGATGGAAGACATCGACCTGAACTTAGAAGACTTTGTCGCACGCGTGAACAGTGACTTGGTGGGTAAATATATCAATATTGCCAGCCGAACCGCTGGCTTTATCAATAAACGTTTTGATGGCAAGCTAAAACCCTCTGAAAACAACGCCATTGTGGCAGAAATCAAAGCCGCCGCAACGGCGGTGGCAGAGGCGTATGCTGAGCGCGAATACGGCAAGGCCTTGCGTGAAATTATGCGCCTAGCGGATATTGCCAACGGCTTTGTGGCTGAAAAAGCGCCCTGGGTGATGGCTAAACAAGCGGGGCAAGACGCGGCCTTGCAGGAAGTGTGTTCCGATGCGCTGGAACTATTCCGTTTATTGACGCTTTATTTGAAAGCCGTATTACCAAAACTGGCTACTGAAGTTGAGCAATTTTTGAATATCAGCCCCTTAACATGGGCTTCTGTTGGTGCTTCGTTAACCGCAAACCATACCATCAGCGCTTATGAGCACCTGATTACCCGCATTGACCCTAAAGCTGTTGAAGCCATGACTGAGGCCAATAAAGAAAACTTAGCTGCAACGCCTGTACCTCAAGCCCACTCCGAACAACGTCATGCGGCGCATCAGCAAAATGAAGTGAAAGCAGAAACGCTAGAAACCGACTACATCACAATCGACGATTTCACGAAAGTCGATTTGCGCATTGCTAAAATTGTTGACGCCGAGCATGTAGAAGGAGCTGAAAAGTTACTCAAACTCACCCTAGACATTGGTGAGGAAAAACCACGGCAGGTATTTGCCGGCATTAAATCGGCCTACGACCCAGAAACGCTGAAAGGGCGCCTCACCGTGATGGTGGCAAATCTCGCCCCGCGTAAAATGAAATTCGGCATGAGTGAAGGCATGGTTTTAGCCGCCAGCGACGAACGTGGCGGGCCATTTATTCTTAGCCCGGATGCAGGCGCAGTGCTTGGAATGCGCGTCAAATAGTGTTATGCTTAACAAGTGGGAAAAAATCCCACAACTCTTTAATCTACCGATTTTGTTCACTTACATTGTTATAAATTCGGTACGCGGCACATTTTGGTAAATGTGTTGATAGAAAGGAAGCATACATGAAATTAATTAAAATTCAGCTCGTTGCAATTCTAATGTTTTCTAGCCAGTTGATGGCCGAAGACAATAATTTAATTACCGGTGTTGGTGGTGGGTTAGGTGCCGCTGCTGGTACAGCACTTGGTGGTGTCGTTGGTGGTAGAACAGGCGAAGTTGTCGGTGGTGCTGTGGGTGGCGGTCTAGGTGGGGCAGTGACAACCAAAGGCGAAGGCCAAACTGGCGCAGTTGTTGGTGGCGCAGTTGGTGGGGCTGGTGGTGCCTATGTCGGCCGTAAAGTGAGCCGCAGCAAGACGGGAGCAATCATCGGCGCTGGTGCAGGGGGTGCAGGGGGCGCAGTAATTGGCAAGGTGATTGCGGAGCCAGAATATTCATCTAAACACCGTCACCATCATCGCAATAGAAATCATAAGCATCACCAATCTAAAGGCCATGCTTATGGGCATGATAAACATCATGGACATGATGATTAATTTGTCATTGATTTCGTTACGCCCAGATTAATCACGGACAATAAAAAAGCCCCGGAATTGGGGCTTTGTAATTTAAAAAAGCTGTATTACTTTTTAGTGGGTTTATCAGCGGTAGCTTTGTCAGCTTTCGCTTTTTCAGCTTTGGCGGCTTCTTTCGCTGCAGCTTTTTCAGCTTTCTCTTTTTCTTTAGCAGCCTTTTTAGCTTCTTTTTCGGCTTCTTTCGCAGCGGCTTTGTCAGCCTTTTCTTTGTCTTTTGCTGCTTTATCAGCGGCTTTGTCTGCTTTTACGCTATCTTCTTTGCTCGCTGTTTTTGCTTCTTTGCTTGGTTTTTCAGCCTTGGCTGGTTTGTCTGCCGCGGCTGCCGCTTTTTCGGCTTTTGCTGATTTCACTTCTTTAGTGGCTTTGCTTTCAGATGGCTTGGCAACCGCAGTCGTCGCTCCAGACAAAGTCACATCTTTACGCACATTTTGCAATGTAACAGGGCCGATACCCTCGACTTTTTCAAGATCATCTACTGATTTAAAGTTACCGTTTTTCTTACGATAATCAATAATTGCCTGTGCCTTCACAGGACCAACACCGTCAAGTGTCTCTAGTTCAGCTTGAGTCGCTGTATTGATATTCACTGCGGCAAATGCGCTTAAACTAAAACTTAGAAAAGCGATAAATGCCAATAATATTTTTTTCATTTTAATTCTCCGAAAGTTAGAAATAGTGTTGCTTACTTTAATGTTGCAGTTATGCGTGTCTATCATAGCTCAATTTAACCATCTTCAATAGAGGGTAAATTTGCGTTAAACGCTAAAGAGTAGACATTCTTGGTGAATGGTTTCCAATGCTTTAAGCGGGCTGCTGGCTTTGGTAATCGGTCGCCCAATCACTAAGTAACTTGCGCCATTCTTCAGTGCATCCGCTGGGGTGACAACGCGAGACTGGTCGTCTTGGTTGACGTTGGCCGGGCGAATTCCGGGCGTGACCAAGCAGAAGTCATTTCCCAGTTCAGTGCGCAACATGTTGGCTTCAAGTGCGGAACAGACAACGCCATCTAAACCCGCCTGTTTTGTTAGTTTTGCAAGGTTCTGCACGTGCATTATTAAGTCGGTGTGGATGCCAATTTGATTGAGCGTTTGCTGGTTCATGCTGGTGAGTACCGTCACCGCGATTAAAATGGGCGAATTTTCGCTGTTTTTAACCGCTTCTTTCGCGGCTTGCATCATTTCCAGACCGCCACTGGCGTGTACATTAAGCATCCAAATCCCTAATTGGCTAGCCGCCGCACAAGCCTTGGCGACCGTATTGGGTATATCATGAAATTTTAAATCTAAAAACACGCCAAAATTGGATTGCACCAATTTCTCAACCAGTTTTGGCCCCGCCGCAGTAAAAAGTTCTTTGCCAATCTTCAGGCGGCAAAGTGTTGGGTCGAGTTGTTCCACAAGTTTAAGTGCGCTGTTTGCATCAGCGTAATCAAGTGCGACGATGATTTTGGGGTCGTGTGTGAGTGTCATGTAGGAGATAGTCGATTAAATAGTCGTTGGTTCGGCAGGTAGGGCTTCCCATGCGTTGCAGGCCGGGCATTGCCAATGATGATATTTGGCTTTAAAGCCACATTGTTCGCAGTGGTAAGCTGTTTTATTGCCTATGGCGTGCCGAACTGCTTGTTGCATTAACTGTGTATCTTGAGAATTGGACAGTTTGGTTTTTTGCACAGGCTGATTGGTCTCAACAATAGTGCGTGCTTGCAGCAATTGGTCTAATGTACTTAAGCTTGGTTTTTTTATAAGCTCGTTACGTGCAAGTTTAGCGGCACTTTCGGCACCTTCTTCTGCGAGTGTTGCTTCAAATAGCACATTGAGCAAGTGCGATAGTTTGTAGGTTTGCAAGTACGTTTGCAACAAGGCTAGGCCCTCGGCCGTTTGGTTGAGTGCGCGGTAGCTATTGAGCAATTTTGGCGCAATTAATCCCAGATATTCAGGTTGCTGAAATTCAATGCGCTTCCAGGTTGAAATAGCGGCCTGGTGTTTGTTGGCTTCAGCTTCAATATCGCCCAGCAGCACATTGGCGCGCACACAGTTTTTATTGGCATTCAGCGCTTGTTCCAATTCATTTTTGGCGTTTTGAATTTCATTGGTGAGCATAGACTTCACCGCCAACTCACAATGGTAATGCGAAATTTCAACTCTAAACGGTACGCCGGAAAGTCTTTCAAGTTCTGTTGCGGCTTTAATGGCACGCTCCCATTCGCGTTCGCGCACATAAATTTCAAGCAAAGCACGCAGCGCTGGTTGGCGATAGCGGTCATCATTCAATGACTCAAACAACTCTTCAGCGCGATCCAGCAAGCCCGCCTTCAGGTAGTCCTGCGCAAGCTCTGCGGTGACTGCCAGTTTTTGTTGTGGTTCGAGTTCTTTTTTTTCAAGCAAATGAAGATGTAAATGAATGGCGCGGTCGACTTCCCCGCGCTTTCTAAATAGGCTGCCCAATGCAAAGTGGAGTTCGAGCGAGTCAGTGTTGGCTTGTACCGCTTCGGAGAATGCTTCAATGGCTTTATCTTGCTGATTGGTAATCAGAAAATTCAAGCCCTTAAAATACGCCGCGGGCAGGGCAGCAGATTCTGAAAGGAGTTGTTTCAGGTCAATGCGGCCGGCCAGCCAGCCCAAGCTAAAAAATAGCGGCAGTGCCAACAACCACCAAAATTCGAATTCCATTAAGTTTTACTCTATTCAATGTTGTCAGAATGACATTTTACCTGAAAATAGCATACACCAAATGAAAACGGCAGCTAGATAGCTGCCGTTTTCATTGATACTTTTTTACTTTAGAATCAAAATACTAGTTTTAGCCTAAATCAACGCGTTCACGTAACTCTTTGCCGGCTTTAAAGTGCGGTACGTGTTTTTCAGGCACCTGCACTTTACTGCCAGTTTTAGGGTTGCGACCCAAGCGAGGTGGGCGATAATTTAAACTAAAGCTTCCAAAGCCACGAATCTCAATACGTTCGCCAGTGGCTAGGATATCAGTCATCGCATCTAAAATTGCTTTTACTGATAATTCAGCATCTTTCACCACTAATTGCGGAAAACGCTCTGCAAGTAGGGTGATAAGTTCAGATTTAGTCATTATTGAGCCCTTATTTCTTTACTAGGATTTTATTATCGGCTTATTTTTTGCTGTCTAATTTGGCTTTTAACAAAGCACCAAGATTAGTAGTTCCAGCGGTGGCGCCGTCATCTGCAGGTTTAGCGGCTTCTTTTGTTTTTGCAGATTTAGCTTTTGGTTTTGCATCAGCCTTGTCGTCTGAACTGCTAGTAGCACCTGAAGGGTCAGCCGTTAATTGTTTAACACCTAGAGAAATACGCTCTTTATCCACATCAATCGCCAAGATTACTGCTTGCAGTTCGTCACCTTTTTTAAAGTTACGAATCGCTTCTTCGCCAGATTGTGTCCATGATAAATCAGACAAATGCACTAAGCCATCAATACCGCCTGGCAAGCCAATGAACACACCAAAATCAGTGATTGACTTAATTTGACCAGAAACTTTATCGCCTTTCGCATGGGTTGCAGAGAAGTCATCCCACGGATTTGGCTGACATTGTTTCATACCTAATGATAAGCGACGGCGTGCTTCATCAATTTCAAGAATCATCACTTCAACTTCATCACCTAATTGTGCAAGCTTACCCGGATGAATATTTTTGTTTGTCCAATCCATTTCAGATACGTGTACCAAACCTTCAATACCTGGTTCGATTTCAACAAAGGCACCGTAGTCGGTTAAGTTAGAAACTTTACCGAACAGGCGAGTGCTGACTGGGTAGCGGCGTGCCAATGCAACCCATGGGTCGTCGCCCAATTGTTTAATACCCAATGAAACACGGTTTTTTTCTTGGTCAAACTTCAATACTTTTGCTTCAACTTCTTCGCCCACGGTCAGAACTTCAGATGGGTGTTTTACACGACGCCATGCCAAGTCAGTAATATGAAGCAAGCCATCAATACCGCCTAAATCAACGAACGCACCGTAGTCAGTAATGTTTTTAACAATCCCTTTAACCACAGCACCTTCAGCCAATGTACCCATTAACGCTTCACGGTCAGCGCCAGCGCTGACTTCCATCACGGCACGGCGTGAAACAACGATATTGTTGCGTTTACGATCAATTTTAATGACTTTCAAATCACATTCTTTGTTTTCAAAAGGTGTGGTGTCTTTTACTGGACGTACATCTACCAATGAACCAGGCAAGAATGCCATGATGCCATTGACAGAAACGCGTAAACCGCCTTTAACTTTACCGCTGACAAAACCTTTGATGATGCGACCTTCGTTCATCGCATCTTCTAAATCTAACCATGTTTCCATGCGTTTAGCTTTTTCGCGTGAAAGCACTGTTGAACCAAAGCCGTCCTCCAGCTTTTCAATCAGCACTTTTACAAAGTCGCCAACTTTTACATCGAGCTCACCTTGCGCATTTTTGAATTCTTCAGCAGCGATAACGCTTTCTGATTTAAGACCGGCATTAACGATGACGTGGTCTTGGTCGACAGAGATCACTTCGGCTGTAATAACCTCGCCAGAACGCATTTCTTGGTGAGCTAAACTTTCTTCAAAAAGCGCAGCAAAAGATTCCATGCCTGAAGATGAAGCAGAAGTAGTAGATTTAGAAGTAGAAGCCATTAAATAAAATTACCTAAAAAATAATCCCACCTAGCAGTGGGGTGATTAAAAAACCGCGAATCTTTGGAATGCGCGGGCGAAAAAAATATTACTCAATTGCAAAGAATTGAATTATAACTAAAACATTGAAAAATAAAAGACTATTTGTACATTTTCTGTTGAAAATTTTGCAAAACCGTATTTACAGCATCAGAAATACTCAAATGGTCGGTTTCAAGCAAAATGGCATCTTTAGCCATGACGAGCGGTGCAGCGGCTCTGTTTTTGTCACGCGCATCGCGCTCTTGAAGGTCGGCTAAGATGCTTTCATAGTTCGCTGGTTGGTTTTTATTGCGTAATTGTTGATAGCGTCGCTCTGCCCGAACTTTGGTGGAGGCTGTTAAAAATACTTTCAGTAGTGCGTCAGGAAAAATAACGGTGCCCATGTCTCGCCCGTCTGCCACAAGTCCAGGTGGTTTGCAAAAGGCGTGTTGCATTTCAAGCAAAGCAGCTCTTAATGGCGCGTGCACTGCCACTTGTGAGGCGCCTTTGCCAATCGTTTCGGTACGAATTTCATTGGAAATATCTTTTTGTGCGAAATCTGGCGTGGTCAGTAAAACCTGTTCCCCCGCAAATGCAATGGGTAGTGTTTTTGCGCATTCGGCGATTGCATTAGCGTCATTCCAGTTGATTCCTTTTTGCTGTGCAGCGTAGGCCACAATGCGATAAAGCGCGCCAGAATCCAGATAATGAAAGCCGAGTTTTTGTGCGACCAGTTGCGCGACAGTGCCTTTACCAGACGCTGAAGGGCCATCAATGGCAATCACTGGAACAATTGTGTTAGCTAAATTCATAAGTAAAACTTATTGTAATGAGAGAAATAATCAATTGGATTAATTTTATGGCTTGGTCAATAATGCTCACACGTAGTACTCAATAAATTAAGGTGAGCATCATGACAAAAACCTTCACATTTGCAATTTTACACTTTGCCGTAGCCTTTACGGTGGCTTATTTGCTGACAGGCAGCTTTTTGATTGGTGGTTTGTTGGCGCTTATTGAGCCTCTTTGCAATACCGTGGTGTTTTATTTCCATGAACGCGCTTGGCAAATGGTTGAGCAGAAAAAAACGGTCAACACAGTCACTGTGCCGTTTAGCCGTATGCCTAGTGCGGGCTTACATTAATTAGATTTAACTGACAATTGTATTGAATGCGTCAAAATAATCAGGGAAGGTTTTATTGACGCATTTTGGGTCGTTAATCGTAATCGGTACACCACCTAAACTCACTAATGAAAAACACATGGCCATGCGGTGGTCATCATAAGTATCAATCACCGCATTTGGTGTGAGTTTTTCTGGAGGCGAGATTTTAATGTAATCCGCACCTTCTTCCACAATTGCACCGACTTTGCGCAATTCGGTCGCCATGGCGGCAATACGGTCCGTTTCTTTCACGCGCCAGCTGGCGATATTGCGTAGGGTGGTGGTGCCATCGGCGAACAAGGCGAGAATGGCTAAAGTCATCGCGGCATCGGGGATGTGGTTGCAATCTAGGTCTATGGCTTTAAGCCTGTCAATGTTAGATGAAATAATTGCGTTTTCAGTAAACACTATATCTGCGCCCATCATTTTTAGCGCTTCGGTAAATTTAACATCGCCTTGAATGCTGTTTTCACCTAAGCCTTTTACTTGCACTTCACCCGCAATGGCGCCCGCTGCGAGAAAGTAAGAGGCGCTTGAGGCATCGCCCTCAACAAAAATCACTTGCGGGCTTAGATATTGGCTATTGTTAGCAATGGAAAACTGTTGCCAGCCATCGCGTAGCACTTGCACGCCAAATTTAGCCATTAAATTGAGCGTGATTTCAATATAAGGTTTAGAAATCAATTCGCCTACCACTTCAATCGTGGCTTGTAGTTGGGTCAGCGGTAATGCCATCAGCAAGGCGGTTAAGAACTGGCTCGATACATCACCGCGTATTTTGATGGAGTGACTTAAATCAAGCTTTGCAGGGGATATTTTTAATGGCGGAAAGCCTTCGTTGCCCAAGTATTCAATTTGCGCGCCAGCTTGACGCAACGCATCCACTAAATCGCCGATCGGGCGTTCGTGCATGCGCGGCACACCATGTAAATGATAATACCCGTTTGAAAAAGCCAGTGCCGCGGTGAGCGGACGAAACGCGGTGCCTGCGTTGCCTAAAAATAAATCGACCGGCTTGTCAGAAGCGCCTTTATTTGGAAAGATCCCCTCGCAGCCCGTAACCTGCCAAGTGTTACCAGCAAGATTTTTAACGGTTACTCCCAATGTTTGCAAGGCTTCCAGCATGCGTGCGGTATCGTCTGAAGCAAGCAGGTCGTGGATGTTGGTTGTGCCATTTGCCAGCGCCGCCAGCAATAGCGTTCGGTTTGAAATGCTTTTTGAGCCTGGCAGGGTGATGATGCCTTGTGCGCGGTGGGCGGCCGGTAGGTTAAGTTGTTCCATGGATTATCTGGTGCCGGGGTTATTGCAGCTTGGTTTTGGCCCACTGGTTGCGCGCTTTGCTTGCACGCTCAAACAGGGCTTGTAAACCTTCACCGTCTTCATTGTTAACTAATTGTTTTAATTGCGCTAACTCGTGTTCAAATGCCGTAATTTCTTTGAGCAGCGCGGTTTTGTTGGCTAAGCTGATGTCGCGCCACATTTCAGGGTGGCTGCCTGCAATGCGCGTGAAATCGCGAAAGCCGCTGGCGGCAAAGCTAAAAAGCTGCTCGGCGTTGGGGCGAGCGGCAATGTCATCAACCAACGCAAATGCGAGCAAATGCGGCAAGTGGCTGACGGAAGCAAAGATGCTATCGTGCGCATCGGCTGGCATGATACTTACATTGGCGCCGCAGGCTAGCCAAAGATTTTTGACCGTTGCCATTGCGTCATGACTAGTTTCGTCTGTTGGGGTGAGCACCACATTTTTACCCAAAAATAAATCAGCAGTAGCCGCAGAAACACCACTTTTTTCTGCTCCGGCAATGGGGTGGCCGCCCACAAACTGGTGCAGTTGCGAGCCAAGAATTTCTTCAGCAGCTCGCAACACATCGCCCTTGGTGCTGCCGGCGTCAGTGACCACGGTACTATGATTCAGGTGCGGCTGTATGCTCTTTAGAATGCCTGCAGTTTGGGCCACCGGTGCGGCTATCAGAATAACATCAGCATCTTTGCAGGCTGCGCGCACGTCAGTTTCAATGGCATCAATCACGCCTAAATTTTTTGCGAGTTGAAGGCTATCTAGGCGACGGCCAACACCAACGATATGGGTGGCGTGGCCTGCTTTTTTTAAAGCAAGGGCAACGCTGCCGCCAATTAAACCCACCCCAAAGATGACTAGTTTTTTCAAAACGAAAGTTGCTTCAGTATCAAACGTTAAAAAATCAAAAATGCGATTGTAACATTTTTGCCGAGGCCTGATTGGCGGGCTTTAGAATTATCTACAGGTTGACGACTTTAGTTTTTGTGGAAAATTTATTTATGATTTTCGTTGCAGTATGAGTCATTTAAGGGTTGAAAAATGACGCTGTTTTAACAACGTTTTACATTCTACAAATCGTCGAGAAAATTTTTATGCTCCGGAAGCCTTGTAAATAAAGGCTCGCAGAGCATCGAAAAAGGTTGAACGTTAAATTGCTTAAAATTTAAGCAATTTAACGAGAAAAATACTTGCTGATTTTACGAATAAAAAAGTGGTAGAAACTGCCCTAAATTTGATTAACGCCACTCGCCATCTAAATACATTTGCTGTGGCTGAAAGTTTTGTTTGTAGGCCATTTTTTGGCTGTCTTTCACCCAATAGCCTAAATATAAATACGGCAATTCCAGACGTTTTGCCCATTCGATTTGCCAAAGTACATTATACGTGCCGTAACTGGCACGTTTTATAGGTTCGCCAAAACTGGCGCGTTCTGTCGGCTCAAAAAAAGTGTAGACCGCAGAAATGCCGTCGCCGACGACATCAATCACACTCACCATCTTCAGTTGTCCGTTTTCTCTAAATTCTACCAGTACGCTCTCTACATTGGTTTGGCATAAAAAATTGCGGTATTGTTCTACGTCGTTTTGCGCTGACGCTTTGTCTAAGCTTTCCGCATGGCGAGCTTGCTGATAGGCATGATAGAGTGCGTAATGCGCTTCATAAAAAGCCACAGGCAGAATGGTGGTGCTGAGGTGCTGATGTTGCTTATAGGCACGTTTCTGGCTGCGGTTTGGCACAAAATCACTAAGCACAATGCGCACAGGAATACATTCTTGGCAGTTTTCGCAATGTGGCCGATACGCAAAATTGCCGCTACGGCGAAAACCTTGTTGAATCAAGCTGTTATACACAGTCGCGTTGACCAGATGTTGTGGCGCGGCAATTAAACTTTGCGCGAGCTTGCCTTGCAAATAGCCGCAAGTGTAGGGCGTTGTCACGTAAAACTGCAGTTTTTGTAAGGGCATGTCATTGGGCAAGGTCATGGCGAAATTATATCCCCAATTAAGCCGTGCTAGCTTTTTGTCAGCATGGTTAAATGTTCAAAAAACGCATCTCGCGGTATTTCTTTGGCGCCAAAACGTGCTAAATGCGCTGTTTTCATTTGGCAATCAATTAAACCTACGCCTTGTGATTTGAGCTGCTGTACCAAATGCACAAACGCGACTTTTGACGCATCTGTCACATGGTGAAACATGCTTTCACCGTAAAACATTTTGCCGATTTTTACGCCATAGCAGCCGCCTACCAGGGTGTTGTTTTGCCAGCACTCGGCGCTGATGGCATAGCCTGCATCGTGTAGCGCGCAGTAGGCGTCGATAATGCCTTGCGTAATCCATGTGCCAGGTTGGTCTGCGCGCGTCGTATGACTGCAAGCGCTAATCACTTGGCGAAATGCCGTATTAAAGCGCACTTCAAATGGTTTATTTTTGAGTGTTTTTTTGAGTGAATTTGAGATCTTGAGTTCGTCAGGAAAAAGCACCATGCGCGGGTTTGGGCTCCACCAAAGGATAGGTTCGCCCTCAGAAAACCACGGAAAAATGCCGTGCTGATAAGCATTAAGCAGACGCGATAATGATAAGTCGCCACCAATGGCAATCAGGCCATTGGGTTCGCTAAGCGCATGGTTGAGCGGCGGAAAGTCACAGTCGTCATCTACGCAGGCAACGCGACCATTGGGAAGTTGGTAATAAGCGTAACTCATCTGATTGTCTGTATACGTGATCTGGGTGGCGGCGTATTTTGCATGTTAGTTTACCTTGGCTAGTCTTTGTGATTAAATAGCTTCATGCAGGGATTATCACTCAAGTTTATACGCACGTTTATTATGTTGCTGCTGACAGTATTTATTACGGATACGGTTTACGCAAGCAGTATGATGGCGGCTGAAATGATTGCTGACCAGCAAGCGTCGCATATTGTCAGTGAAAAAGCCAGTCATGCTGCACACTGCCAGCACATGCAAGACCAGCAATCGCATGAAAAATCAAATACGCATGCAGGTTCACAGCATTGTAGCCACTGTATTGCCTGCTTTTCAATGATTGTGCAAGAGAAAATATCGCTTTCAGCGCTTCAAGCAACGTCTTCTGTCATCTCTACATTTGTTGAAATCTACCACGCGCCAACCCGCGTGCAGCCACAAAAACCACCCATCGTTTGATTCACTAGGCCCAAACCTGCCTGCCATCTTTGTATTGTATTTTATTTGCATTACAGATCGGGCGGGCATGCATCATAGTTTTATACCGATGGAGTTGATATGCAATATTGTAAATTCGCGCTTTGTGGCGCATTGTTAAGCCTATTATTCACTGGCTGTGCAACCTTTTCAAACGATGGCGGTTTGGCAGATGTACAAGCGCTAACCGCACCGCATCTTAAGCAAGATGTTGTTTGGCCGAAAGATGAAGCTTCGCAAAACGTTGTAACTGAACGTGTCAGAGCGTTATTAAAAGCGCCCTTAAATGCCGATAGCGCAGTGCAGATTGCGCTACTCAATAACAAAGGCTTGCAGGCTTCGTTGTATGCCTTAGGTATTGCAGAGGCCGACGTTGTGCAGGCGGGGCGATTACCAAATCCAAAATTCTCGATGCTTTACGCGCGCCATCAAGGCGAATACAAAATCGAGCAGGCGCTGACCTTCAATATTTTTTCGTTATTGGCCATGCCGAAAGTGCTTGAAATTGAGCGTCGCAACTTTGAGAAAACCAAGCAAGCGGTGGCAATCGATGTGCTGAATTTGGCAAATGAAACACGCGCCGCTTATTTTAATGCGGTAGCGGCGAATGAGCTTTTGCGTTATAGCGAGCAGGTAAAAGAATCTGCCGAGGCCAGTGCGGTGCTAGCCCAGCGTATGGTGGCCGCAGGTAATTGGAGTACGCTGGAACAAGCCCGTGAACAGGGTTTTTATGTAGACGCAATGCTGGAATATACCAGTGCTCAACAAATGCAAAATCGTGCTCATGCGTCGCTGGCACGACTGCTTGGAGTGTCTGCAGAACAACTTCAGTTAGAAAAGCGTTTGCCCGATTTACCTAAAACCGCTTCTGAATTACAGCCACTAGAAAAAACAGCATTTGAGCAGCGGCTGGATTTGCAAGCCTTACGTTTAGATACCACCGCGCTGGCCAAGCAACTTGGCCTGACCAAAACCACGCGCTTTATTAATGTGCTTGAAATTGGCCCAGCCAGAGTGCTGGAGGGTAGACGAGGGGATGCCTATAAAAAAGGTGTGGATATTGCCTTTGAATTGCCCTTGTTTGACTGGGGGGATGCAAAAGTTGCGCGGGCAGAGGCTATTTATATGCAATCGGTGCATCACGCTGCACAAATGGCCTCAAATGCGCAATCTGAAGTTCGCGAGGCTTATAACCATTATCTAACCACTTATGAAATGGCGAAACATTATCGCGACGACATTGTGCCAATGCGAAAAAAAATTCTGACTGAAAATCAGTTGCGTTACAACGGTATGCTGGTGAGTCCTTTTGAGTTGTTCGCAGATGCCCGTGCGCAGGTGGCGAGCGTGAAAGCTTATATCAATACCTTAAATGAATTCTGGCTGGCTGAAACTGCACTCAATAGGGCACTTATAGGCAAACCAGCCAGCTTGGAAGGAAAATAATCATGACCACAGAACATCATTTCACAAGACGAGATTTCTTTAAATTGGCGTGTGCTGGGGTGGCCTTAAGTGCCGTCAATAAAGTTGCGCTTGCCGCACTTCCTGACATTGTTACTGCAGAAAAAGCCAATACACAAGCGCCATTGCACCCTACGACTGGCAGACCTTATCAGCCTGTGGTAACGTTGAATGGCTGGAGCTTGCCATGGCGCATGAAAAATGGGGTAAAGGAGTTTCATCTAGTTGCAGAGCCCGTTGTGCGAGAAATCGCTCCTGGCATGCTAGCCCATTTATGGGGTTATAACGGCCAAAGCCCAGGACCCACAATTGAAGTAGTAGAGGGGGATAGGGTGCGTATTTTTGTGACGAATCGTCTGCCAGAAATTACCAGTGTGCATTGGCACGGTCAGCGCTTGCCAAATGGTATGGACGGTGTGAGTGGCTTAACGCAGCCCGCCATTCCACCCGGTAAAACCTTTGTCTACGAGTTTGAGGCCAAGCGCGCAGGTACGTTTATGTATCATCCGCATGCGGATGAAATGACGCAACTGGCGATGGGTTTGATGGGGAGTTGGGTGACGCACCCAAAAAATCCAAAATTCATGGCTGTGGATAGAGACTTCATTTTTCTGCTCAATGCCTATGATATTGAGCCAGGTAGTTATAAGCCACGCATCAATACGATGTTGAATTTCAATCTATGGACATGGAATAGCCGAGTATTTCCCGGCATAGACCCGCTGGTAGTGCGCAAAAATGATAAAGTGCGCATTCGTATTGGCAATTTAACCATGACAAATCACCCGATTCATTTACATGGACACGAGTTTCAAGTGGCAGGTACCGATGGCGGCTGGGTGCAACCAAGCGCGCGCTGGCCAGAAGTGACGACTGATATCGGTGTCGGGCAAATGCGTGCGATTGAGTTTGTGGCCAACGAGTTGGGTGATTGGGCGATACATTGCCATAAAAGCCATCACACCATGAACGCGATGGGGCATCAAGTGCCGACTTCGCTTGGGGTCAAGCAAGATGATCTAGTAGATAAAATGACTAATCTAGTGCCAGATTATATGCCGATGGGTGAAACAGGTATGGCAGAAATGACGGATATGGCCAATATGATGGACATGCCGCTACCCGAAAATACGCTGCCCATGATGATGGGTAAAGGGCAATATGGCGATATCAGCATGGGCGGCATGTTTTCAACGCTTAAAGTGCGCGATGGTCTGGCAAAAAATGATTACCGTGATCCAGGGCCATATCAACATCCTGCGGGGACGGTTGCTTATGAGTTTAACGGTGAATTACCAGAAGCAAACAGACAACCAGCGCGTGATACACCAACTGCAATAGAGGTTCAGGTGCGTAAACCAAGCGGACACGATGGACATTCTCACTAAACATTAAGGAGCTAGGGTGCAATATATTCTCTTGAAATATCTTATTACCGCAGGCGTTGTGGTGCTGGTTTCTGAGCTTGCCAAACGTAGTGACAAATTAGGCGGGTTAATCGCTGCCTTGCCGCTGGTAACAGTGCTCACGCTGATTTGGCTGTACGTTGAGCACCAGCCCGCCAGCAAAATCGCCAATCATGCCTACTATACATTTTGGTATGTGTTACCGACCTTGCCGATGTTTTTGCTGTTTCCTTATTTGCTGCCAAAAATTGGCTTTGTCTATACGCTAATCAGTTGCATTGTATTTACGATACTGGTTTTTTGGGGTTTTGCTTTGATAATGCGTCACTTTGGCGTGGATTTGCTTTAAAGCCTAAATATTTTAGGGTTATTGAGAGGAATTTATCTTTAAAAAAAGCTTTTTAATCAAACCATTAGCGCGTAAAATGCGCGCACTTTTATTGATTGTGTAGAAACTTTGGAACACTATACCACCATGCTGGCTAAGCCGATTCATTCCTATCGCCCCTATTGGGCGAAACGGTTTGGCACGGCCAAAATGTTGCCGATGACGCGTGCCGAGATGGATGCGCTGGGTTGGGATAGTTGCGACATTATTTTGATTTCTGGCGATGCCTATATTGACCACCCAAGTTTTGGCATGGCGCTGGTTGGGCGTTTGCTGGAGGCGCAAGGTTTTCGCGTGGGGATTATCGCGCAACCTGATTGGCAAAATGCCAGCGCTTTTAAAGCCTTAGGTAAGCCCAATCTCTACTTTGGCGTGACTGCGGGTAATATGGACAGTATGGTCAACCGCTATACGGCCGACCGTAAAATCCGTTCCGATGACGCATACACGCCTGATGCCGCACCGAACAAGCGCCCGGACCGCGCGGTGCTGGTGTATTCGCAGCGCTGTCGCGAGGCGTATTCTGACGTGCCGTTGGTGATAGGTAGTATTGAAGCCAGTTTGCGCCGCATTGCGCATTATGATTATTGGAGTGACAAAGTACGCCGCAGTATTTTAGTGGATTCAAAAGCGGATATTTTACTGTATGGCAACGCCGAGCGCGCGCTGGTGGAATTGAGCCACCGTATTGCTAAAGGCGAAAAAGTCGCTGATATTCAAGACATACGCGGCACTGCGTTTTTGCATAAAGCCATCCCCGATGGCTGGAGCGAGATTGAAAGTACCAAGTTAGACCGCCCGGGCGTGGTGGAAAAGCACGTTGACCCGTATGAGATGAAATTGGATAAAGCAGATGCCAGTTGTGCTACCGATTCCATACCATCAGCATTGCCTGCGGGGACAAAATCGATTGAAATGGTGCCTAACGTAAGATTGAAAGCAGCAAAAGCCGATAGAACAACGCAAGTGGTGCGCTTGCCGTCGTACGAAGAAGTAGCAAACAATCCAGTGATGTACGCGCACGCCTCGCGTGTGCTGCATTTAGAGGCAAACCCTGGCAATGCCCGCGCGTTAGTGCAAAAGCATGGTGACCGCGAGGTATGGCTCAATCCGCCGCCGATTCCGCTCACCACAAAAGAGATGGATTATGTGTACGACTTGCCGTATGCGCGTGCACCACATCCCATTTATAACAATGCCAAAATCCCTGCTTGGGAAATGATACGGTTTAGTGTCAATATCATGCGCGGCTGCTTTGGCGGCTGCACTTTTTGCAGTATTACCGAGCATGAAGGCCGCATTATTCAAAGCCGTAGCGAAGCGAGCATTCTCAAAGAAGTCGAAGAAATCCGCGATAAAGTGGATGGCTTTACCGGCGTGATTTCAGACCTTGGCGGCCCGACAGCCAATATGTACCGCATCGCCTGCAAAAGTGAAGAAATTGAGAAAAATTGCCGCAAGTTGAGCTGTGTTTATCCCGGTGTTTGCGATAATTTGAATACCGACCACAGCGCGCTTATTCAGCTTTATCGCAAGGCGCGTGCCATCAAGGGGGTGAAAAAGATTTTAATCGGCAGTGGTGTGCGTTACGATTTAGCGGTGAAATCGCCCGAGTATGTCAAAGAACTTGTGCAGCATCATGTTGGCGGCTACCTCAAAATTGCCCCAGAGCACTCTGAGGAAAATGTTTTAAGCAAAATGATGAAACCGGGCATGGACGCTTACGATGAATTTAAAGCGATGTTTGAAAAATTCAGTGCAGAGGCCGGTAAAAAGCAATATCTGATTCCTTACTTTATTGCCGCGCACCCAGGTACCACTGACCAAGACATGCTGAATTTAGCACTTTGGCTAAAAAAATATGATTTCAAGCTCGACCAGGTGCAAACATTTACCCCCACGCCCATGGCGATGGCAACCGCCATGTATCATTCTGGCAAAAATCCGCTACGTAAAGTGACGGCAGATTCTGAAAACGTGCCGATTCCAAAAGCAGGCAACGTGCGCAAACTGCACAAAGCGTTTATTCGCTATCACGACCCCAATAACTGGCCGATGTTACGTGAGGCGCTGAAAAAAATGGGTCGTGAAGATTTGATTGGCAGTGGCAAGCATTGCTTGATTCCTGCTTGGCAGCCGCTTTCAAATAAGCCAATCACCACTGTGCGCGGCGAACAATTAGAGCGCAGTGTACGGCCCAAACGTTTACATGAAAACAAGCGGAAATACTCTTAAAACTTCAATTAAAAATCTGAATCTGACCCCGAGAGATTTTCGCTGCCCTGTAGGCCTTATAAATAAAGGCTTACAGAATAAATAAAGGCTTACAGAGGCGTGGTCAAGAAGATGCGAGAATTTGGCTAATGGACCACATGCCGGCCAGATTCATATTCCACCTGATTGGCTTGCTTCACAAAGATTAAATTTTCCGTGGCATAACCGAGCGCTTTGGCTTGCGACATCAGTTCTTGTTTGATTGGGTAAGTAAGTTGCGGGGTGCGCGATAAAATCCATAAATACTCTTTGCCGCTCGTCACCATGGCGTAGTTGTAGAGCGTTTTATCCAGCGCGATGATGTGGTATGGCCCATAAAACGGGCCAAAAAATGAGACTTTCAATTTGCCGTTATAAGTGCCATCTTTGTGCGCGGGTTCAACAAAATACGCTTTGCCCTCGGCTTCTTTCCATGCTTTATTTTTGACGTTGTAGCCACGGTTAATCACTTTTATGCCGCCGTCGTCACGCAGGCTGTAATTGGCGGTAACTTGCTCTAAATCGCGCTCAAAGCGGTGGTCGAGCCGGGCAATTTCATACCAAGTGCCTAAGTATTGCTGGGCATCTACATTATCCACGGCTTGCACACCTTTTGGCATTTCACCCATACATGCACTTAAGCACAATGTTAGCAGGAGTATTAAACGTTTCATAAGATTGGTTTCTATATTAAAAAAAAGTGATTGATTACGCCAATGAGGCCGCAAAATAGGACGAGTTTGATGATGCTCAAGTTCCATTTTACCAGTGCTACGAGTGAAAATAATGTAATGAGGATAGCCAAATAATCTACTTTAAAAGGGGCTTCTGGCACAAAAATGTGCTGTGCAAAAAATACGCCTAAGCTCACAATCACGCCGACGACAGCCGCAGAAATGGCATTGAGCGGGGCAGTGAGTTTGAGATTATTTTGGCTTGACTCGATGAGTGGCGCACCAATAAAAATGAACAGAAAAGAAGGCAAAAAAGTGAAAAATGTCACCACAGTGGCCGCCAACACGCCTGATAAAACTAAGTTTTCTGCGCCTAACACGGTTTGTGACCAGCCGCCAACAAAGCCCACAAACGCCACCACCATAATAAGCGGCCCGGGTGTGGTTTCACCTAGCGCCAGACCATCCATCATTTGGTGCGGTGTGAGCCACTGGTAATGCTCAACCGCGCCTTGATAAACGTAAGGCAATACTGCATAAGCGCCGCCAAAAGTGAGCATGGCGGCTTTTGTAAAAAACCAGGCCATCTGCGTAAGCGCTGTTTGCCAGCCTTGTGAAAAAATCAACATCGCCATCGCTGTAAGCCACACGCCCAAACCCATCGCCAGTCTGCGCCAAAGGGTGGGCCAGCTAAAATGTGCATGCGCGGGAGTAGGGGTTGTGTCATCAATCACGGCGGCGCCAAATCTTTTGCTAGCTGCGGCATGGGTGTTGTTAAAATTAAATTGTTTCGGATAGTAGTGATTTGCAACATGGCCAAACAATGCCACCCCAGCAATAATGGCCGGAAAAGGTAAGTGCAGCACACTTATGGCCATAAAAGCAAAAATGGCAATCGCCCATAACATCGCATTATTTAGAATGCGCTTGCCAATGCGGTATGCGGCAAATAACACAATGGCCACTACCGCAGGTTTAATGCCGTATAAAATAGCCGCC
>Ga0208694_1001420_pt1 | contig 29444 bp, 20 predicted proteins | sample AD_UKC078_MetaG_FD_184442 | JGI IMG/M metagenome (GOLD analysis project Ga0208694, IMG submission 184442) | Active sludge microbial communities of municipal wastewater-treating anaerobic digesters from USA - AD_UKC078_MetaG (SPAdes) (version 2) | ecosystem: Engineered > Bioreactor > Anaerobic >...
TGTCAAGTCCTAAAATAGGTTTACACTTTAAAAACTTAAAAAAACATGACAAAAAATCAGAGAACAATAAAACGGTACAGTAATTGTTTTAAATTACAAATAGTAGAAGAAATTGAAAAGAATGGTTTAAGCATCCAAGATTGTCGTAATAAATATGGCATAAGCGGTGGAGAGACCATTCAAAAGTGGCTTCTTAAATTTGGTAAACAACATTTATTAAATAAAGTTATTCGCGTGGAAACAAGAGAAGAAATGGACGAGATGAAACGTCTTCGAGCAGAAAACAAAGCCCTAAAAGAGGCTTATGCAGAGCTTTCTTTGCATCTCAAATGTTCAGAAACAGTAATAGAATTAGCAGATGAACTTTTTAGCATGGACTTAAAAAAAAAGTACGAACAAGAGCTATCGATTTACTTCAAAAGGAGGGTGCAGTAATGTCTTTGTGTAATTATTTTGGAATAAGTCGTCAAGCTTTTTATAAGAGCAAGAAACAGATTGTCAAGCAAGAGCTTGAGACATCTATGGTTGTAGAATTAGTTCAAGAAAAGAGACGAGAAATGCCTCGTTTAGGTGGCAGAAAGCTTTATCACTTGTTAAAAGAAGATTTGTCCCAAATCGGTAAAATCGGAAGGGATAAGTTTTTTAAGATACTCGGTCAGCATGGATTGCTTGTAAAACCTAAAAAGAGCTACACTAAAACAACAGATTCGCATCATCATTTTTATAAATGGACAAATCTGATAAAAGACTTGGAAATAACACGTCCAAATCAAGTTTGGGTTAGTGACATAACCTATATACGGACACTTAATGGGTTTGTATATTTATTTTTGATAACTGATTTATATTCTCGTAAAGTAATTGGTTGGTCATTAAGTCGTAGCTTGAGTATTGAGGGAGGAATTGCAGCACTAAAAATGGCAAATAGAAGTCGTAAAGATAAATCAAAATCATTAATACATCACTCGGATAGAGGAGTGCAATACTGTTGCAAAGTTTACGTAAAAATGCTTAAAAATGCTAAAATTGACATTAGTATGACAGAAGAAAACCATTGTTATGAGAACGCTGTTGCAGAGCGAGTTAATGGCATATTAAAAAATGAGTTTTACTTGGATAGCACATTCAATAATTTTAAACAAGCTCTATCTGCCGTTAGTTCAGGAATAAATATTTACAATGAAAAACGTCCTCATTGGTCATTGGAACTGCAAACACCATCACAAGTTTATAGTCAAACAAAAGTGGCATGATATGAAAAAAGAAAAAGTATATTTTTTGAAATTGAACGCAAATATAAGTCGAAAGATAAACCAAGTAAAGGTCAAGCCCTGCGGGTTTGCTGAAAAAATCTCCACCCTAGCGGGTAGTATTTTTTCGCAAAACCTTGACTTAGTTTATCTTTCTTCCTTGACAAGTAGCTATCAATTACAAAAAAATAAAGAGAAAAATAATTATATGTCTAACAAAATGTGTCAACTTTTCTTAGGACGCGACAGGGATTTTGGATTTGAGATTTACGATTTAGGATTTATGATTTATGATTTGGGATTTGGGATTTGAAAAGTTTTTAGTTTTTAATTGGAGAGTGTTGAGTATGATGATGAATTAAGAATTATTTAATTCTGCTAAAAGTGAAAAGTATTGCGAGTTGAACCGACTTTAAAAACTTTAATTGACACCCGATTTCTGAGTTTGGAGTTATGAGTTTTTAAACTTTTTCTTTCAGAGAACTCGAAGACGTATTTTTCACTTTTAACTGAATTATCAATTAGTTCAATTCTCTTTAAAAACTTTACAAACTTTACCGACTTTATAAACTTATTTATTATATTTGCAAAAAATTTCATTATAAAGAATTTTATATGAAATACACATTATTGGTCTGAGTCGTTTAAAAAATTTTTATGAAAAAGGAAGTAATACGATTGGGAGTAAATGGTTTCGGTAGGATAGGAAAAATAGTTTGCCGAATGCTATTAAGCGACAAGAGTTTTGATTTAGTTCAAATAAACGACCCTATGTCAGCTAAAATGATTGCTCATCTTTTAAAATACGATAGTTCACATGGGCAGTTTGATGCAGAAATTGGGCATGGTGATGATTTTATCACTGTTAACGGAAAGAAAATAGTTGTTACAAATTTTACTAATCCTTCTCAAATTCCATGGAAAGACAATAAAGTTAATATTGTTGTGGATTCGAGTGGTAAATTTAAAACAGCAACAAGTCTTCAAGGGCATTTGCAAATGGGAGCTGAAAAAGTAATTTTAAGTTCGCCAGGTGAAGATTCGTCAATTAAACGAACTGTTGTAATGGGCATAAACCAGCAAAATATAAGCAATGATGATAAAATAATTTCTAACTTATCGTGTACTACTAACTGCGTTGCATTGGTTTTTGAAGTTTTATTTAGACATTTTGGTGTAAAAAGTGCCTTTATGAATACTGTACATCCTTTTACAAATAACCAAAATCTTCAAGATGGATTTCATAAAGATATGCGTAGAGCGAGGTCGGCAATGAATAATATTATTCCTACAACTAGCTCGGCAATCAAAGCTACCTCCCTTTTGTATCCAGAATTAGCAAATCGTTTTGATGGTTTTGCAACTAGAGTGCCAGTAGCTGATTGTTCTTTTGTGGAACTTACTGCACAATTAAATAAAAAAGTTGACGTAGAAGCTATTAATTCAGCTTTTTTGAAAGAATCTAAAGGAGATTTAAAAAAATATTTAGAATATACAGAAGACCCTATTGTTAGTAGCGATATTCAAGGGAATAGGCATTCAGCAATTTTCGACTCTCAACTAACACGCGTTATAGGAGGCGATTTTATTCAAATTGTTGCTTGGTACGATAATGAAACTGGGTATTCTGCTCGTATTGTGGACTTAATAAAATATATTTCAAATTTATGAAACAGGAAATTAATTCAAAAGCTCTTGAGGTAAATCTTTCGGAAACACAAAAAATTAAAGTTGAAATTCCCGAAAAACAACTTTGGTTTTTGTCGCTTTCTAAAAATTATTACGGCATCAATCAACGCACTTCAGATTTTTTAAAAGAACTTAATCACCCATATTTTAACAGCAAAACTATTATTGATGGACTTGTTAAAATTTTAAACGATGAGTTTTGGGTTTATAAAGATTTAGACGAAAAAGAAAAAGTTTATGATGTCCTGTTTGATATTTTTAAAGATTTATTAGAAAAAAACATAAACGATAAAGACACTAAATCTATTGTTCAAAATTATCTGCAATTTTTTTCAAATAATTTTGATGATATAAAATCATTAAAAAATGGAATTGAACATTTTATAAAAATCCTTGACGAAGAAATGGAAAGCAACTTATTTGCTTACCTTAGTAATATTTCATTTTTTAGAACCTGTTTAAAAAAAGCTGTAGATAACGAAAACAGTAAAGAGCTTGTTTTTAATTTCACTAAAAAACTTTTAATCAACAATGTTGAATTTTGGGAAAGTACAACCAAAATTGAAGAATGGTATGAAAGCGTAAAAGATAAGTTCTCAAAAGACTATTCATCAACTATTAATGAGATTGGTGAAAAATTTTATAATTATTATAAAGAAAAGCTAAATCAAGCCAATGATTATAATGAATTAATAAAATACAGTTTTACTTTTTCCGAAATTATAGAATCTTTACGAAATAGAATAGTTGATTTTGAAGAAGCTACAGACCAATTTGTTTATATTTTCTTTTTACTTCACTTACCTGGAACGATATTCCATAGAGATTATATTTTAGTAGATTTAAATAAAGCCATTAAAAGAATTAGTAGTGAATGTAGCACTACTCAATGTATTAATTCCATAGATATTTTATATTCTTTATTTGCAGATTTTAAATATAGCAATACTAGTTTCATTTTAGATTCTATGTTAACTTTGGGTAAAGAAATTATAAATACAAAAAACAAAGAATTAATACATTATTTTGAAGAAAAAACTATTTTATTTGGCTTTATAAATCCTGGTGTTGCTTATTTAACAAACGATTGGGAACTTAAAGTAAATCCTAATCACATTAAAAATATACGTGTTTGGCAAGAGCTTATTGCATACGACCCATTTACGATGAAAAAACTACTTTCATCGCTTATAATTAATTTGCGTATAGGAGGTATTTTCATTTTCGACACCGACCTTTTCCAAAAAGATATTAGTAAGTTTTTAAACTCCAACATTTCGCCTATCTACAAGCAAGTCAAGCAATTACTTAGAATATACCCTGTATATTTTAATGAAATTGGTGCCGAAGGTCAACTTAGAGATGTTACAACAGTTGTTGATGAACTAACAAATCGTAACGACAAGTTAATTCATTTTTTAAGAAAACAAATCCACACCGAAGGAAGCAACTCTCATATTGACATTACTTTAGAAATTATTAAATTTTGGTACACTAAAGATAAGAGTTTGTTAGAATCAATTGTTCCTGAAAATGTTTTTGTAACAATAGAACCAGAAGGTCAATGGGTTAAAGGCGTAAATGAAGTTTTAGTGAAACTTTGTAAATTAAACAACAGTAGTCTTGAAGAGCTAATAAATCTTGATAAGGAGAGTTTACAAGCTCATTTGAATAGTTTTCCCGACCCAGATAGCAAAGATTGTCAGCGTGTAGCTTTAATGATAGAATTATATCATTTATTAAGAGAAAAATATTTATTTTCTACCAACAACTTAGGTGCTTTATTAAGCAAATATCATTATATTGAACAAGACACTATCAATTCTTTGCTTGAATATCTTGATGCTGGAAATCATTTTGAAGCTTTGAAAACCATCTATTCTATTATGAAAATTTTGAATGATAGAATTCTTGATGAAAAACAAAGTGAAGCTTGGGAAAACATTTATTACAAACGTCATATAGCTTTTGGTATTCCGTCTATGTATGGACAATATCACGAAGAGAAATTTGAAGCAATGGGACTTACTTTCCGCTTAGAGCAAATTGCCTCTTCGTTAGTGGATAGAATTTTAGACGAAATAAAAACCGACTACTTTACTGCACGAACACTAAAAGATGTTTTTTTAGTACTACAACTTATTAGAGAAGGTTTAACCCTTGATGGAATTTATGACCAAGGATTAGATTCTAACTTAAAAATGCTTCAGTATAGTTTAAGTTCCGAAAGTTTTACTATTCGCCAATACATCAACATTTTCCAATTCATGGAAAAAAACCTAAAAGAAATAATCAACAATTATTTTATACGTCCATACGAAAATCAATTACCAGTTATTATACCATCATATCTTGATAAAGAAGACAGAAAAAACAAACATACAGTACGCAAATTAATCATACAACATTCAGAAGTATTTTATAGAGACTTACTTTCTTCAGCATTTCTTGTTCAGTCTTTAGATGCGTTTATTGGGCGAGTACTTAATAAATTAAGAAAAATGGCTGATACTTTATCTGATGTAGAGGTCCAAAATATAATGTCGTATAATCCTGATAGTGTTATTAGTCCAATTTATCGCGAAACACTTGAGATAGACAATCAAGTTTTTCTTGGTTCTAAAGCTTATTATTTAAAAAAATTATATCTCAACGATTTTCCTGTTCCACCAGGTTTTGTTATTACTACCGAAGTATTTAGGCGACTAAACTCAATAATGAAAATCCAATCATTATACGACGAAATTGAAAATTTGATTAGATACCACATTTCGGAATTAGAGCGACTTACAGGCTTGGAGTATGGTAATCCCGAAAAACCATTATTGATGAGCGTAAGATCTGGAGCTGCAATCAGCATGCCCGGTGCAATGAATACTTTTTTAAATGTGGGCATGAATGACGAAATTACCGAAGCTCTAAGCAAAAAAGACAACTATCCTTGGACATCATGGGATTGCTACCGCCGATTGCTACAAACTTGGGGAATGGCTTATGGATTAGACAGGAATGACTTTGACAATATAATGTTAGAATACAAAGCTAAGTATGATATTCAAAGAAAAATTGATTTCAATCCAAAAATCATGAGAGAGATTGCTTTTGCATATAAAAAACATTTAGAAGATAACAATATTACTTTCGAGTCAGATCCATTTAAACAAATTATGCAAGCTGTTCTTTCTGTTTTTAACAGTTGGGACTCTGCAAGAGCAAAAGTATATCGAGAACATATGCAAATTGCCGATGAATGGGGAACAGCAGTGATAATTCAACAAATGATTTTTGGTAACCTTCATAAAGAATCTGGCTCTGGTGTACTCTTCACTCACGACACACAAGATAATATTCCTGGCATTAATTTAACAGGCGATTTTTCTTTCTTAAGTCAAGGCGAAGATATTGTTGCTGGATTAATCAACACATTGCCAATAAGCGAAAACCAAAGAAAAAGATACTATCATAATAGTCCAATATCTTTAGAAAGTGGATTTCCAAAAATTTACAATAAACTAAAAGAAATTTCTTACGACCTGATTGAAAATCATGGCTTTGCACATCAAGAAATTGAATTTACTTTTGAACATACAGAACCAGAAGACCTTTATATACTTCAAACAAGAAGCATGATAATAAACAAGCAAGACAAAGTAGAAGTCTTTGCTACGCTAGAAAAAAACATGGAATTAGTTGGAACAGGCATTGGAATTGGAAATCGTGTGTTGAATGGAAGGGTTGTCTTTGATTTGAAAGATTTAAAATTGCTTAAAGAAAAATACCCCGAAGACAATGCAATGTTAGTTAGACCCGACACAGTTCCTGATGATATTGAATTAATTTTCGAATGCGAAGGTTTATTAACTGGTAAAGGCGGTGCAACATCACACGCTGCTGTAACAGCTGGAGGTTTAGGTAAAGTTTGTGTGGTAAATTGTGCCGACATGCTTGTTTATGAAAATGAGAAAAAAGCAGTTATTAGAGATGTTGAATTTCGTTCGCTTGATTTAATTGCTATAGATGGAATTAAAGGAAATGTATATAAAGGCAATTATCCTTTGAAAACTCAAAATTTATTTTAACTTTAAAAGAAAAAATTATGTTACAAATCACTAACAAAAAAACACTAGGAATTAACGGTTTAGGTAGAATCGGTAAACTTACCTTATGGTATCATTTGTCAAAAAGGTATTTTGACGGTATTGTAATTAATGTAGGAAGAGAAGTGGGAAAAAAGTTTGAAGACTTAATTCAGGTTATAAGCTCAGACACCACTTACGGTAGATTGGATAATTTCCTATATGGTCATAGTGGCAAGAAAGTTGAAATCAAAATTGTTGATAGAGACGCAGGTTTGATAAGCATTGATGGTTTTTCTGTCAGATTTTTATATACAGATAGAAATCCTAAGGACATAAAATGGAGAGAAGCAGGGGTTAAAGTTGTTGTTGATTGTACTGGAAAGTTTTTAGACCCAACTGTACCTGCAAACGACCCTAAAGGAAGCATTGCTGGTCATATAGAAGCTGGAGCTTTAAAAGTTATTGCCAGTGCGCCATTTAAAATTAAAAACATAGCATTAGACAACCCTGACGAGTATCCAACTCTTATTTATGGAATTAACCACAATAGTTTTGATGCTGAAAAACACCATATTATTTCTGCTGCTAGTTGTACAACAACAGGTTTGGCTCATATGGTAAAACCACTTTTAGAAGATGAAGAAACTAAAAGAGTTTTAACTGCTAGTATGACAACTGTACACGCAGCTACTAATACACAAAGTGTTTTAGATTCTGTTCCTGCTACAGGCACCTCTGATTTGAGAAAAAACAGATCTGTACTCAACAATATTATTTTAAGTTCTACAGGTGCTGCAAAAACTTTAGAAAGAGTAATACCACAAGCAACTAGTTTTGGATTTATGGCTGACTCTATTCGTATTCCTACACCAACAGTTTCGCTTATTTCGCTAAACATTACCTTTACTTCACGCCTAAACGAATTGGCAATGCCATTTATAAATGCTCAATATATAAAAGATCTTTACAAAACCGCTGCTGCTGGTCCTCAAAAAAATCTTTTATATTTCTCTGACCTTCAAAATGTTTCTACAGATTTAATGGGAATTAATGCAGCTGTAATTATTGAAGGAAATGAATTGCACACTAGAACAGGATTTTTGCAACTACATCCCGAAACTTTGTTACAAGCAGGGATTAAAGAAGCTAATGCTGTAAACTTGCCTGTAACTCATGCAAAAATATTAGGTTGGTACGATAATGAGTATGGAAGCTATGTATATTGTTTAGGACAACTTGCTGAATTTGTTGATTCACAAATAAATTAAACACAATACAATCAAATACTTAACTTCTTTAAAGTACTTAAAATTAAGATTTTTCTAAATTTACTTTCTAAATTTTAGATTTTTTTGTACTTTTGTAACAGAATTTTAATAAAAATGTTAAAACGAATTTTCAGATTATATTATCAAAGTTCTTATAACATGACTAAGTGGGATAAATAATATTTTGAGCTTATGATTACTTCATATCAGTTTGTTAAATTTAGAGAAGACTCTTTTGTTGAATTTCATCGTTCATTAACTGAAATAAACACAGTTTCATGTTTTGATTTCGAAGATAGCGTTTTAGATTTTAAAACCAATGATTCTAATCGCTATAAATCAGACCATAGAGAAAAAGTTTTGAAGTTTTTAAATAAATTTAAAGTTAAAATTTTAAAAACTTGGTTAGGATTTAGAATTAATGAATACGGCACAAATCGATATTTCGATGATATTGAAGCAATAAGAAGTTTAGGAAACATAAAAATTCGTTGCATATTTTTATCTAATTGTTCGTCTGTTGAAGTTTTAAAAACATTTTTAGAATCAACAGAAGACATTCGCTACGATGAAGTTATTCCAATTATCGAAAGTAATGAGGCTTTTAATAATTTAGAAGAAATAATAAAGTTTAAAGACCCTAGATTTAAAAATATTGCATTTGGACATTGCGATTATAATTTAAGTTGTGATTTATTTCCATTTATTCATCAAGATAATCCAAAATATTGGTATTGGATTGAAAAATTTGCAACACTTTGCAAACAAGAAAACATAGGTTTTATTAATTCTATTTATTTGAATGTAAATCATAATGAATATTTTAATTTGATGTTAAAAAACACAAGCGATTTTTTTGACAATTGGGGGCAAATCACTCTAACAACAGAACAAAGTAAAACGTGCTATAATTTTAAAAATGACCAAACAATAAATCTTCCCGAATTTAATTACATGGGAACAGATTCTGTTGAGGAATTTGCAGGTAAAATCATTACACTTTTCGAGAAATACAATCCCGAAGGGAAAGGTTATAGCGTAATGCCTGATACAAAAACCTTTATCAGTCCTCACGAATATGTTGCAGCAAAAAGATTTGTAAATAAATAATTTTTAAACTCATAAAAATGAAGAAAACCGCCTTAATATCTGGTGCTACATCTGGAATTGGAAAAGCCACAGCAATATTACTGTCTAAAAACGGATACAATTTAATTTTGACAGGAAGACGCAAACAAAGATTAGATGATTTAAAATCTGAAATCGAAGCAAGTTCAAATGCAAAAGTATTTTGTTTAAATTTCGATATTCGCTCTAATGACGAAGTTTGCAAAGCTATTGACAGTTTACCCAAAGATTTTAAGAAAATTGATTTACTAATAAATAACGCTGGCTTAGCAATGGGATTAAGCACTATTCAAACTGGCGATTTACAAGATTGGGAAACAATGATAGATACAAATATAAAAGGTCTTTTGTATTTGACCTTAAAAGTTGCACCTTTAATGATAGATCAAAAATCTGGACATATTATTAATATTGGTTCTATTGCTGGCAAAGAAGTGTATCCCAACGGAAATGTATATTGTGCAACAAAACACGCTGTTGATGCTTTAAGCAAAGCTATGCGTATCGATATGCTTCCATATAAAATAAAAGTTACCCAAATAGCACCTGGAATGGTGGACACAGAATTTTCAACTGTTCGTTTCCACGGCGATAAAGAAAGAGCTGATAAAGTATATGATGGACTTACACCTCTTTACGCCGAAGATATTGCCGAAATTATTTTATTTGTAGCTAACCGACCAAAACATGTAAACATCAACGATATTTTGGTAACTCCATTAGCTCAGGCTTCTTCTGCAAATGTTGTAAGAAATTCTTAAAATATGCAAATTCAAGAAAACAAAAATTTACTTATTGAATTAGCAATTAAAGCAGGAAAAGAAACTTTAAAATATTTTAGAAAAAATTTTAATGTAAATTTAAAAGCTGATAATTCGCCTGTTACAATAGCCGATATTTCAGCAAACGAAATTATTATTGAAGGCTTAAAAAAAACTAATATCGCTATTATTAGCGAAGAGATAGAAAATTTAAGTTACCAAGACAGAAAAAATCTTAAAAAATTTTGGATAATCGACCCATTAGACGGCACTAAACAATTTGTAAAAGGCGAAGACGAATATACTATAAACATTGCTTTAGTATGTGAAAACACTGTAGTAGAAGGCGTTGTTTTTGCTCCTGCTAAATCAGAATTATATTATGGGAATGTAAATTCTAATGCTGTAAAAATAGATACACTAACAAACAAAATTGAAAATATCACATTAGACCACAAGATTAAAATTCCCAAATTAGTTATAAGCAAATCGCATTTAAACTCAAAAACTACAAACTTTGTAAATGCCTTTAAAGAAAAATTTCCAGAAAGCGAATGTGAAAATCTTGGAAGCTCATTAAAACTATGTGCTGTTGCAAATAATTCTGCAAATATTTATCTTCGTATAGGACAAATTAACGAATGGGATATCGCCGCTGGACATGCAGTATTAAAAGCTGCAGGTGGAAATATTTTTTCTTTTCAAACAGGCAAAGAAATTATTTATAATTCCGAAAATCTAAAAACCCCTGATTTCTTTGCTATTAAAGATTTAAACTTTAAAAATAAAATTATTGAGATTTATAAAAATCTTAGTTAAGGAAATATTTTTATAAGGTTTTGTAAAAAAAATTTGTTTATTAGAAAAAAAAGTCTTATTTTTATAAAATATTGTTTTAACTATGACTAGGAGGATTTTAAATAGAGTATTTTCAACTTGTTTCTTTGTTGTTGTTTTCTGCTCAGCATTTTCTCAATTAAATTACATAGAAAACAAAGGACAATGGAACGAGAAGGTTTTATATAAACTTAAATTAAATGAAGCTGCTCTTTTTCTTGAAGAAAATTGTGTAACTTGGGCTTTAACCGACCCACATAGCATGGCTCATTCTCACGCTCATCATGATTGTGAAGACCACAACAAAAATTTATTAAAAAATGCACATGCCTACAAAGTTCATTTTGTTGGAGCAAATAAAACTCCAAAAATTCAAGCTCAAAACCCACAATTAGATTATGTAAATTACTTTATTGGTAATAATCCCAAAAACTGGGCTTCAAATGTAAGAAAATACGAAAAAGTATTATACACAGAAATTTATCCTCAAATTGATTTATTGTATTATAGTTACGAAAAAGGTGTTAAATATGATTTTATTATAAAACCTTCAGGAAATTACAAAGATATAATATTAGAATATGAAGGTGTTGATGATATTAAAATTCAAGACAACAAATTAGTAATTTCAACAAGTGTAAATGAAGTCATTGAGTTAGAGCCTTTTGCTTATCAAATTTTCGATGGTGAAAAAATTCCTATTCGTTGCGAATATAAATTAAAGAAAAATAATCTTAGTTTTAATTTTCCTGATGGATTTGATAATTCTCGTGATTTAATAATTGACCCATCTTTAGTTTTTTCGACATATACAGGCTCTACTGGAGATAATTGGGGTTTTACAGCAACTTGGGATTATAACGACAATGTTTATTCTGGAGGGATTGTTTTTGACATAGGCTATCCAACAAGTACTGGTGCTTATCAAATAAATTTTGCAGGTGGTACAGCTCCAATTGCTGGGAGTTCATTTTATGCAAATGGTTGTGATGTTGGAATTATTAAATATAATCATAATGGAACTCAACGCCTTTACGCAACTTATCTTGGTGGGTCTAATGGGCAAGAAATGCCTCACAGTTTGGTTGTTACAGAAGAAAACGACCTCGTAATTATGGGAACTACTGGAGCTAATGATTTTCCTGTTAGTACAAATGCTTTTCAGACCACATTCGCAGGAGGCGACAGTGTAGTTTATGATAATGTTATTGGTTTTAATAATGGAGTTGATATTTTTGTTACAAAACTTAGTGAAGACGGCACTCAATTGCTTGCAAGCACTTATGTCGGCGGCAGTAGCAATGATGGATTAAACTTTAAACCACACTTTACTCATCCAAATCCTGTTACCAATGTAAATCATGTGCTAATGCATGGAAACGACTCTCTTTATTATAATTATGCTGATGGTGCAAGAGGCGAAGTTATTGTTGATAGCAGAAACAATGTTTATGTAGGCACAAATACTTTCTCAACAAATTTTCCAAGCGGAATAAATCCTGGTTATCAGACTACAAGCGGTGGGGGACAAGATGGAATCGTTTTTAAACTAAATTCTGATTTAAGCCAATTGATATGGAGTTCATATTTGGGCGGAAATGAAGATGACGCTATTTTTAGTATGGATTTAAGTCCTGACGAAGATGTTTTAGTTACAGGAGCTACAGTTTCACATAATTTCCCTACTACTAGTGGTGCTTATAATACTTCTCACAATGGTGGTACAACCGATGCTTTTGTTGCAAAATTAAATAGTACAGGAAATACACTTATTGCTTCATCATACTTTGGTTCTTCAGATTTTGACAATGCGTATTTTGTAAGATCTGATAGACATGGAAATATTTTTATTACTGGACAAACAAAAGCACCTGCTAATGATTTAATCTACAATGCTTTATATAATCTTCCAAATAGTGGGCAGTTTATAACTAAATTTAATCCAGATTTAAGTTCTTTGGTTTGGTCCACTCGCTTTGGAACCGGGAATGGACGACCAAACATTTCAATTACAGCTTTTGCTGTTGATGTTTGCGACCGTGTTTATTTGACGGGTTGTGGCAGAGAATGGACTTATTCTTATTTTGATGCTCAAGGTACTTATTTTACTTGGGATTCAGACTATGGAACTAAAGGAATGGAAATAACTGCTGACGCTATTCAAACCGAAACAGACGGGCAAGATTTTTATGTTATGGTTCTAAGTGACGATGCCTCGGAATTAGAATATGCTAGCTTTTTTGGCGAATTGCATTATGCAGGATGTTCGTATTCTGGACACGACCACGTTGATGGCGGAACAAGCCGTTTCGATAAAAAAGGAAATATTATTCAATCTGTATGCTCAAGTTGTGGTGGTTGCCAAGAATTTCCTACAGCACCTAATCCTGGAGTTTGGTCTTCAACAAATAATTCTTCAAATTGTAATAATGCAGTTTTTAAAATAAGAATTATAGAAAACTTAGCTGATGCTAGTTTCGATCCTGTTCCTGCTGGCTGCGCTCCTTACACTGTCAATTTTCACAACACTTCGCAAGGAACTAGCTTTTTATGGGACTTTGGAGATGGCTCACCAACAAGTACTGCTGAAAACCCAAGCCATACCTATGCTGTTGGAGGAGAATATACTGTAAGTTTGATAGTCGGAGATCCATTAAGCTGCAATTATTTCGACACTATACAAAGAACATTTTCTGTAATAGAACCCGGACTTACCACTTTGCCTGATTTGGAAATTTGCCCTGGAGAAAGTGTTGTGATTGGTCCTGAGGAAAACTATCCAGCTGGAACTACCTTTTCATGGATTCAAGGCTCTAATTTGAATAGTACAACAATTAAAAATCCAGTAGCAAATCCGACAGAAACAACAGAATATATATTGATAGCAACAGGTGTTTGCGTTGATTCTTTACTACAAACTGTTACTATTTATGAACCCGATATTGATTTATATGCATCTGCGGACACTATAATCTGTCCAGGAGGTACTGCTCATTTACATGCCACATCAACTGGAGAAGTAGATACCTGGGAATGGTCAACTAGCACAAGTTTTAGCTCTGTTTTGTCCAATTCACAAAACCTAACCATAAGTCCAAGTCAAAACACAACCTACTATGTTAGAGTTAAAGAAAACGTTTGTAATACTTTTTTGATAGAAAGTGTAAATGTTAATATTCATCAATTTAACTATTCTATGACTCCAGACCAAATATTGTGTCCTGGCAACGAAACAAATCTAACAATAACAAACAATAGTCCTTCTGATATTCTGACTTACAATTGGCAACCGACTTCTACAATTATTAGTGGAGGAAATACAAACTCGCCTGTAGTTAAGCCTTCTGCGCCAACTACATATACAGTTACAATCACTAATCAAATGGGCTGTACTACGACAAATTCTGTTTATGTTGATATTGATATAATTTCTTGGTCTTCTCCAGACTTAACTCACAATCCTTGTTTTGGAGACTGTCTTGGAACTGCAAGTGTTTCTGCTAATGGAATTGCACCTTATTCTTATGAATGGAGTGGCAATTCTAGTCAAAGCGAAACTGCCTCAAACTTATGTGCAGGAACTTATACCGTTACTGTTACAGATAACAATAATTGCACTTCAGAGACTTCTGTTACAATAGACCAACCACCGAAACTTTTAGCAAGTTTTACTAATATTCAACATCCTATTTGTGATGGAATAGGTTTTGGCTCTGCTACTATAAACCCAACAGGTGGCACAAATCCTTATTCGTATTTTTGGTCTAATGGTGGCGGAAGTAATGCAACTAACAGCACTTGCTTTAATGGACAAAACTATGTTACAATAACAGACAATAATGGTTGTCAAAGAGTTGATTCTGTCTTTATGATTCCACCATCTGATTTAATTTCAACTTTAAGTAATGTTGTTCATATTTCCTGCTATGGATTTTGCGATGGAGAAATTCATGCAAGCGTTAGTTTAGGAACTCCACCTTATGCGTATTTATGGTCAAACGACTCTACAAGTAGTTCCATCACAGGACTTTGCCAAGGAGCTTACACCTTAACAGTAATAGATGATAATAATTGTGTAACGCATCAATATCAATACTTGTATGAGCCTACAGAATTACAAGTAACAACACAAATAAGCGAAGAGATTAAATGCTATGGCGAAACTGGCTCTGTCTCAGCTTATGCAAGTGGTGGAACCTATCCTTATTCTTACACATGGGATCAGGGAAGTACCCAAACATCTTTAAACGACGTTTCAGCAGGAATTTATCAAATCACTGTGCTAGATAATAATAATTGTAAAACTGTTAGCGAAATTGAATTAACTCAACCACCTTTATTAGTGATGGAAAATGTTGTAACAAACATGCTGTGCACAGGTGTTTGTAATGGCAGTATTTATACTGAACTGATTGGAGGTACACCACCTTATTATTATTCATGGTCTAATGGTTCGCAAAAAGCAAATATTGAAAACTTATGCGAAGACGAGTATGAATTGACTATCAGAGATAAAAATAATTGTACATTAACTAGAAATTTCACAATAATAAATCAAGATTATATTCCTGATTTATCTGTTGCTGCAAGCGATACAGTTATTTATCGTGGAGAATCAGTAAATTTACTTGCACTTTCCTCAAGTTCTGGACATTATGTATGGGATTATTCAAAGTTTTTATCTAACTTAGAAATTTCAAACCCTATTGCCACACCTGATGATACAACAATGTTTTACGTCAAATTTACAGATATGAATGGCTGTAGGATTAGAGATTCTATAAAAATTTATGTAAAAGAAGTTATTTGTGGCGATCCTTATATTTACGTTCCAAATGCGTTTACTCCAAATAATGATGGCAAAAACGACTATTTCAAACCTTACTACCCATATGGTTTAGTTACAGAAGTATTTTTTGTAGTTTATGATCGTTGGGGAAATGTTGTTTTCCAAACTGACGAAATATGGACAAAAGGTTGGGACGGAACATATAGAAGTGAAAAACTAACTAGCGATGTTTATGTTTATTTTTTACGTGCTCGCTGTTTAAATGGCGAAGAATACTCTCACAAAGGAAATGTTACCTTACTGAGATAAATTATTTTGCTAAACTTTTTCCTGTATAAGTTTCCGAAAATTGTAAATCTTCTGGTGTTCCTTCAAAAATTATTTCACCACCTTTATCGCCACCCTCAGGACCTAAATCAATTATCCAATCTGCAAATCTAATCACTTCTGGATTATGTTCCACAATAATAAGAGTATGCCCTTTGGCTCGCATTTTTTCAAAAGCTAACAAAAGTTTTCCAATATCATAAAAATGAAGTCCAGTAGTAGGTTCGTCAAAAACAAAAATTGTTGGATTTGCTTTTTCCATACTTAAAAAACTTGCAAGTTTTATTCTTTGACTCTCGCCACCACTCAAAGTATTAGAAGATTGTCCAAGCTTTACATAACCCAAACCAACATCTAAATAATTTTGTAATAAACTTGCAATTTTCTTTTCTGTAGCTTTATTTTCCGAGCCAAAAAATTCAACAGCTTCACTAATAGGCATTTCTAAAATATCATAAATATTTTTACCCTTATATTTTACTTCTAAAATATCTTCTTTAAATTTTTTTCCATTACAAGCATCGCAAATTAAATGGACATCAGCCATAAACTGCATTCCAACAGTAATTTCGCCTTCTCCAAGACAAGTTTCACAACGTCCACCAGCAACATTAAAAGAAAAGTGTGAAGCTTTATATCCATTTGCTTTAGCATGACGCTGTTCTGCAAAAAGTTTACGAATTTCATCATAAGCCTTTATGTAAGTTGCTGGATTTGAACGCGATGACTTTCCAATAGGATTTTGGTCAACATATTCTATATCGCTACAAAGTTTATAATCGCCAGCAATATTAGTATATTCTCCTGTCCTATCAGCAAAATGTCCCAACTGTTTTTTCAAAGCTGGATATAAAATTCCTTTTACTAAACTTGATTTTCCAGAACCGCTTACACCAGTTACGACAGTAATTACACCAAGAGGAAATTTGACGTTAATATTTTTTAAATTATTATGTCTGGCTCCAATAATTTCAATATAATTTCTCCACTGACTAGGTTTTTCGCGAATTGGATTTTTTAATTCTCCTTTTAAATACTTGGCAGTAAGCGTATTACTTGACTGCAACATTTTTTTCACATCTCCAGCAAAAACCACTTCACCCCCATTTTCGCCAGCATAAGGACCAATGTCGATAATATAATCAGCAGCTCTAATTATTTCTTCATCATGTTCAACAACAACAACTGTATTTCCTCTGTCGCGTAAATTTTTTAAAACTTTTATTAATCTTTGTGTATCCCGCGAATGAAGACCAATACTTGGTTCGTCTAAAACATAAAGCGATCCTACCAAACCAGAACCAAAAATTGTAGCTAAATTAATTCTTTGCGATTCACCACCCGAAAGAGTTGAAGAAAGACGATTTAATGTTAAATACGGCAATCCCACATCAAGCACAGAATCTATTCTTAAAGTAATTTCTTCAAGTAAGCGTGAAGCTGTTTCCTTTTCTACTTTTGAGAGTTTTAAATTTTTGAAAAAAACTTTTAATTCTTCAAAACTCATATCTATAAGGTCGCCAATGGAATGATTATTTATTTTTACATAAAAAGCTTCTTTTTTAAGCCTTTTGCCTTTACATTCTGTACAGTTAGTTTTCCCTCTAAATCTGGAAATCATAACCCTATATTGTATCTTATGCTTTTGAGATTCCAAAAAACTAAAAAAATCATTTATTCCATAAACCGCATCATTCCCATTCCATAAAAAATCTTTTTCTTTTTCGCTCAATTGATAATATGGACGATGAATTGGAAAATTAAATTTGCCAGCCCGTAAAATAAATTCTTTTTCCCATTGTTGCATCACATCGCCTTTCCAACAAGCAACAGCTCCTTCGTAAACCGACAAAGTTTTGTTAGGAATAACTAAATCTTCATCAATACCAAGAATTTTACCAAAGCCTTCGCAAAGCGGACATGCACCAAGAGGATTGTTAAAACTAAATAAATGCTCGTGAGGAATTTCAAATTTAATTCCATCAGCTTCAAAATGATTAGAAAATTTTGAAACTTTATTTTTGTCTTCACCTAAAATAATTACTTTACATTCATAATTTCCCTCAAAAAAAGCAGTTTGAACAGAATCAGCAATTCTTGCATACAAATCATCATTTTTACGAATAACTAAACGGTCAATTATAATATCTATTTCTTTAGAAATTCCTTTGCAATTTTCATTTAATACATCTTCAGTTTTGACAAGTTTATCGTTGCAGTAAACTCTTGCATAACCTTGTTTTTCGAGCAATGCAAGTTGTTCTGTCTTACTCATTTCTGAATTAAATTTGTAAGTAAAACTAATCAAAACTCTAGTTCCATCTTCTTGATTAACAATAAACTCGACAACATCTGCAACATTGTGCTTTTTCACTTCTTTCCCCGAAATTGGCGAAATGGTTTTTCCTATTCTTGCAAATAAAAGTTTTAAATATTCATAAATTTCTGTGCTTGTTCCAACAGTAGAGCGAGGATTTCGTGTATTTACTTTTTGTTGAATTGCAATAGCTGGCGGAATTCCATCAATAAAATCAACTTCAGGCTTGTTCATTCTACCTAAAAACTGGCGAGCATAAGATGATAAACTTTCAACATAGCGTCTTTGCCCTTCTGCAAAAATTGTATCAAAAGCTAAAGACGACTTACCAGAACCAGATAAACCTGTTATCACAACCAATTTATCGTGTGGTATTTCCACATCAATATTTTTTAAATTATTGACTCTTACGCCTCTAAGTGATATTTTATTTGTGTTTTGCATCAAAAAAATTTAAGTCCAAAGAACGGAAAAATTAAGGAATTTTAAAAATGTTTATTAGCCTCTTTTCATTCTATTTTCAAAACAAAAGCTCCCTGTTCTCTAATATCAAATAATTTATAATTTAAGTCTTTATTTTCGGCTATCCATTTTTCTGTTTTATTTTTATAATTTGATGCGTCAATTATAATTTCATCGAAATTAAAAAATTCAGCAATTTCAGATAATTTTATTTCTGGATTATTTGATAATACAATATAATCAGTATCTAACTTTTTAAATTCCTCATCGGATTTCAACATTTTAAAATTATCGTTCAAGACATAAATTCTTAAACCTGAAAAATATATAAAGTTATTTTTATAGAAAATTTCTGAATCTGAAATTGAAAGCAGATTTGTTAAAAATAAATTACTCTTGGAGCTTATATCAACATACTTTTGATGTTCCAAACCTTTTTTCAACCAATTATTTTTGGCAGTATATTCAATATTTTGTTCAAGTTCATCGTCTAAGGAAGCAAAAACTATATTTTTCTTAGCATTTACAATATTTATAACTGTGTTTTTATTCATATTATAAACGATAAAATATTTTTGCTTAGAACTTTCTATTTCTTTAAACAAGCCAATTGTAAGAAAAATTATTATAAAACTTATAGCACAAACCAAATGTCGATATAGCTTAGTTTGGAAGAAAAACAGAAAAACAAAAATTATAATTAAATACAGCAAAATTAATGAAAAACAAAAATTATAATTAAATACAGCAAAATTAATTGAGGTAAATTTATATAAATATCATTTGTTACCGAAAATGGCAGACTTTCTATGCCCAAAGCACAATAATTCATTGCTTTTATGACATAGACTAAAATTTTTGCAATAAAAGCAGACAAAAACGGAATAAATGACACAGCAAAAAGTGTAATAATCAACCAAATAGAAACAGCAAAAAGCATGATAATCAACCAAATAGCAATGGTTGAAATTGGAATAAGTAAATAATTTGTTATTAAAAAATAATTTGAAAATTGATGAAAATAATACATTCCCAAAGGTGCTGTAACTATTTGAGCAGCAAGCGACACTGCCGTTAAAGACCAAATTTTATCAATTATTTTATTTTTTGGTTTTACTATTTCGTAAATAGGTTTGTAAAGCAAAATTATTCCTATTACTGCTATATATGAAAGTTGAAATCCTAAATTGAGTAAATTGTATGGATTTATTAAAAGCAAAATAAATGCAGAAGCAGCAATTGCATTTAATGAAGATGATTTATGCTTTTGTATATTTCCTAATGCAGCTACCGAGAACATAAGTGCAGCACGTGAAACCGAAGGCGACAAACCTGTTAAAAAAGCATAAGCCCAAACCAATATTATTGATAAAAATATTTTAGGAATATGCAGTTTTTTGGATTTTAAAAAAGATAAAAGAAAAGTTATTACTCCATAAACAATCCCAACATGCATTCCTGAAACTGCCAAAATATGCATTGCTCCCGACGAAGAATAAGCATGACGCAATTCATTACTTATATTATCCTGATAACCTAAAGCAAGAGCTGAAACCACAGCCAATTCGTCATCGTGTAAATTATTTGCTTTTAATAAATCTATTAGCTTAGTTCTAAATCTTGAGAACCTGTGTTGAAGTTTTATATTTTTATTTTCTTTCAAGATTTTCCATTCAGAACTACTTAAATAATCTGTACTTAAAATTAAACTATAGCTCAAATATTTTTTATAATCAAATTCCTCGGGATTGCCTTTATTTCCAATTTCTTGTAAATCAGGACTAAAAATCAATTTATCTCCAACTTTCAAACTATTTACATCTTCATTATTTTCAATGTATAAAATTGTACTTCCACTTGTTTCTAACCATTGGTCTTGACTTTTCAATGCAATTATATTTAGCTCAACTTTTGTTGAAGCTTCCATAATTTTTGGTTCTTTATTAATTACGCCAATTAAATTGCCTTGTTTATTTGAACTTAAATTTTCAACTGCTTTTTCATTAAGCGATTGAGTTAGAAACATTCCCGAAGAGATGAAAATCAAATTTATAAGAACTCCATTTATCCAAATTCTTGAAAATTTCCGTTCTATCAATGCAAATACTACAAAAGCAAGTGTAGAAACAACAAAGATTGATAAGCTAATAACTGAAGAAAAAGTAAAATTTATACTTATTATAATACCTATGATAAAAGGAATTACAATCCTAATAAATGGATTTTTGCGAAGGTTTGTTATCAATATGTCGTACATAGCTTGAGCCTACATCGACTGTTGAAACATTTTTATCAATTCCTCATCATCAATGCCTAAAAAAGAAATAGCTGCTTCAGCATCTTGAGCTAAAGGATGGTTAGGATATTGTTCAACTACAATAGAATAATATTTTTCTGCATCTTCAAAATTCTTTAAATAGTTTTCCAAAATAAAAGCCTTTAAAAAAATACAGGCTACATATTTATCATAGTTTTTATAATTATTTTCAATTTCAGTAAGATAATCAACTGCATTCTTAGCTTTATTTGTATTCATACTAATTTCAGCAGCTTTAAAAAGATATTCTGGAGCCAGACTATCTTGAGGATATTCATTAGCATAAGTTAAATACATAGATATCAACTCGTTAGCCAAATCAAGGTTAAGACTGTCTGAACTATATGTTTCCTTTTCTTTTTCTACAATTTGATTTTTTAAATCTTCATTTTTTGTATCAGATTCTGTTTTTGAACCACATGAAAACAATGTGCCAACAATAATTATCAGAATAAAAAAATATTTAATTTTCATAATATTTAGTTTTAATTAAGCGATTTTTACTTTATATGAAACTCCTACCTTGCCTTTAGCAATATTATTTAATCTTTTTTGTAGCATTTTTCGACGTATTGGGGAAATTCTATCAGTAAACACAATTCCTTGAAGATGGTCAAATTCGTGTTGTATTACAATGGCTTTATGCCCACCAAGTACTTCAGTTATTTTTTCAAAATTTTCATTAAAATATTCAACATTTAAACTTTCGCATCTATTCACATTTTCATAAATGCCTGGTATGCTTAAACAACCTTCTTCGACTGTAACTTTTTGCTCTGTATTGCATGTAATTTTTGGATTTATAAACACACGTATAAAGTCTTGAAGCTCAGGTTTATCTTTTGCTAAATTTCTTGCATCAACTACCACAAGATTGATATTTTCTCCAATTTGTGGTGCAGCCAAACCTATACCTTCGGCTTTGTACATTGTTTCAAACATGTTTTCGATAAGTTGTTTTAAATCAGGATAATCTTTAGAAATATCAACTGATTTTTTCCTTAAAACTGGATGTCCGTATAAATATATTGGTAATATCATTTCTTTTTATAATTTTCAGAATCTAAATATGATTGCAATATAATTGCAGCACTAATTTTATCTATTATTGATTTTTCTTGTCTTTGTTGTTTTTTACTACCTGCATCTATCATTGTTTGAAAAGCCATTTTTGATGTAAATCTTTCGTCAACTTCAATAAATTCATATTCTTTAAAAACTTTTTTAAGCCTATTTAAAACAGGCACAATATATTTAACCGCTTCAGATGGTTGATTGTTTAATTGTTTAGGCATTCCGACAATAATTTTTTCAACTTCGTTTTCAGCAAAATATTTTTTTAAAAACTCTTCTAACTTGTGTGTTTCTACAGTTTCTAAAGCAGATGAAATTATTCTAGCTGTATCGGTAACAGCAATACCTGTTCGCTTTCGTCCAATATCTAATGCTAGGTATCTTTTCATAATTATTGGCAAATTTAACATGAAATTTAAAAATAAACAACCAAATGTAAAAAAAACCGTCTAATTATAATGGCATTTATAAAAGATTTTGTAACTTTACAATTTATATAAAATATGTATTATGAAAAAAATTGCATTATTAACTTTATTTTTATTCTTTAGTGTGTCTTTTTTGTTTTCACAAACAGCTATTACAACACAAAGTGGAATACCTGTTGCTGTCCTAGTTCAAGACACTTTGATAAATGGTTGCGTTCAAGCTCTTAATGTTACAGCAAACAACGGTGCTTATGGATATTTTAGAAACCCTGGCAATCAATATTTTCCTTTTGAGTCAGGAATTATAATGTCAACAGGTGCTATTGCAGCTGCTGCAGGCCCTAATACATCAGGTTCATCTTCTGGTGCTTCGCCGGGTTCTGGATCCGACCCTGATTTAGCTGCTTTGGTTTCTGGAGCGAATATAAACGATGCTTGTGTAATTGAATTTGACTTTATACCAGCAAGCGATACTATTGTATTTAACTATATTTTTGGCTCTGAAGAATTTCCAGAGTACGCAAACTCAACGTATAATGACGTGTTTGGATTTTTCCTATCAGGGCCTGGTATAAATGGTCCATATTCAAATAATGCAATCAACATTGCTCTTTTGCCTAACGGTATGCCTGTAACTATAAATAATGTACATAACCATAATTATTATTACGCATATCCTAGTTCAGGAGCAACATCTGCGAGTTCTTACCATGGTGCAGTTCAGTTTGACGGTAATACTATTGTGCTAACCGCTAAAGCAGAAGTTCAAGCATGCCAAACTTATCATATTAAATTAGCTATAGGCGACCGTGGTGACTCTGCATATGACTCTGGCGTGTTTTTAGAAGCTGGTAGTTTTATATCGGGTGGCTCTGTGTCAGTTGCTAACACCGCACAACATGGAGGTGAAAATGATTTATGGGAAGGTTGTACAAACTATTATGTTATTTCTAGAGCAGAGGGAGTTGCAGTTGACCAAGATTTAACTATTGAGATGGCAATAGACCCATCAAGTACTGCTACCGAAGGTGTTGATTTTACTCCATTTCCAGAATCTATTACAATTCCTGCTGGAGAAATGACAGATACTATTTATTATTCAGCTTTTAATGATGGAATTGAAGAAGGAACAGAATCAATTATTATTGCTTTTTTCACATCTTGTCCTTGTGGAAACCAATCTATGGCAATTTATGACACAATTTGGATATACGATGCAGAATTTATAAAAGGAGGAATTCAAGATATTGAAACTGCTTTTTATTGCGGAGAAGAAGCTCCAACCACTATAACTTTAGTTGGCGAATGTAATAGAGATCCATTCATCGATTATCATTGGAGTACAGGAGAAAATACAAATTCTATTACTATATACCCACAGCTTGGAAGCACAACCTATTACCTTACAATGCTTGATGAATGTGATAATGAGGTACTTGACTCAATTACAATTCTAGTAAACGGACTAACTCTATCCAACGCAAACATTATCAACCCGAGTTGCCACAATGCTTGCGATGGAATAATTGAATTAGTTGTCGATGGTGAAGATGGTCCTTTCACATATAAATATGCTCGAGAACCTTATCATTTCTTCCCAGATTCAATCCATACTACAACAAATCCTGTACTATCTGGATTGTGCCCCGGCAATTATAGAATAGAAGTGAAAGATATGATTGGTTGCTTTAAACGCTATCAAATTGAATTACCAAATCCTCCGCCTGTTGATTTAGCACTAGGAATTGCAGAAGATGATGTAAAATCATGCGAAACTCTTGAAAGCGTTACCTTTACAGCTGTATCTAACCAACCTAACCCAATGTTCACATGGAGTACTGGAGCAACAACTCCTTCAATAACTGTAACGCCTCAAGTCGGAGAAACTACTTATTGGGTAAAAATCTTTGATGGCTGTGGTGAATATAAATATGACGAAGTAAAAGTACAATATTCTCAAATAGAAATAAGCTCTCAAACACTTGATGACACTGGCGAATGCAACGGCATAGCTACTGCTTTTGCTAATGGTGGAGTATATCCATATACTTTTTATTGGGAAAGTCCTATTGGAAATTTTGGCGAAACTCAAATTGGCTTATGCGAAGGATGGTATCAAGTTAAAGTTACTGATGCTATCGGCTGTAGCAAAATTGGAGTTGTAAATATTGCATTGGATACTGGCAATTATGTTCCACAAACATTTTATGATGACATCTTTACTGTATTCCCAAATCCTACAACAAATGAATTTACTATTGATTATAAAAAGGACGATTTCAATGATATTTCTATAAATATTACTGACATAAAAGGAAGTCTGATTTTAGAATCAAAGATGACATCTAATAAATCTGTAATAAAAAATCTTAAAGCAGGTATTTATTTTGTAAATCTTAGAGATAAAAATGGCATTATTGCTGTTCAAAGGGTTGTTGTTACAAAATAATCAGTAATTAGTATAATAGCACAAAAAAGGTCTTTAATAACATATAATTGAAGACCTTTTTCGTTTTTTTATCCAAAAATAATTGTTATTTTTGAAAAAAACGTTAATAGAAAATGGCAAAAGAAATAAAATTTAGTCTTTTATACAGAGACATGTGGCAATCGAGTGGCAAATATGTTCCACGCGTAGATCAATTAAAAAAAATAGCACCTGTAATTATTGAAATGGGTTGTTTCGACAGAATAGAAACCAATGGAGGTGCTTTTGAACAAGTTAATTTACTTTATGGTGAAAATCCTAACCAAGCGGTTAGAGAATGGACAGCTCCATTTAACAAAGCTGGAATTCAAACTCATATGTTAGAGCGAGCTTTAAATGGTTTAAGAATGTTCCCAGTACCTGCTGATGTTCGCCGTTTAATGTACAAAGTTAAAAAAGCACAAGGAGTTGATATCTGTCGTTCGTTTTGTGGTTTAAACGACCATAGAAATCTTGAACTATCTGTAAAATATGCAAAAGAAGCTGGCATGATTTCTCAAGCTGCACTTAGTATTACTCATTCCAAAATTCATACTGTTGAATATTATATGGAAATAGTAGAAAAACTAGTAGAATACGGCGCTGATGAAATTTGCTTAAAAGACATGGCTGGCATAGGGCGTCCAGTAACTTTAGGACGTTTAGTTAGCGAAATCAAAGCCTCTTTTCCAAATGTAATTGTTCAATATCATGGTCATTCTGGTCCAGGATTTTCTGTAGCTTCAATGTTAGAAGTCGCTAGAGCTGGCGCTGACTATATTGATGTTGCTATGGAACCACTTTCTTGGGGAACTTCTCACCCTGATGTGATCACTATCCAAGAAATGCTTAAAGATGCTGGATTTAAAGTTCCAAACATCAATATGAACGCATATATGAAGGCGAGAAGCTTAACTCAAGAATTTATTGACGAATGGCTTGGTTTATGGATAAATCCAAAAAATAGAGAAATGACAGCTCTACTTATTGGTTCGGGCTTGCCAGGCGGAATGATGGGATCAATGATGGCTGATTTAAAAGATGTTCATACTGGAATAAATGCCCAATTAAAAGCTCAAGGCAAAAAAGAATTAACAACCGACGAAGTTTTGGTTATGCTATTCGACGAAGTTCAATATGTATGGCCCAAATTAGGATACCCACCTTTAGTAACTCCATTTAGTCAATATGTGAAAAATATTTCTTTGATGAATGTAATGCTCATGCTTCAAGGTAAAAATAGATTTGAAATGATTGACAAAAACGCTTGGGACATGATTCAAGGTAAAGCAGGTATTTTACCAGGACCTCTTGCTCCAGAAATTATCGAAATCGCAAAAGCTCAAGGTAAAGAGTTCTACACAGGCGTACCTCAAGAAGCATATCCAGATGAGTTAGATAAATATCGTGCAGAAATGATTGAAAATGGCTGGGATTTGGGACAAGATGATGAAGAACTTTTCGAGTTTGCAATGCACGATCGTCAATATCGCGACTATAAATCAGGTTTAGCGAAAGAAAGATTCGAAGAAGAACTAAATTCTTTAAAATATAAAAAAGCTGAGAACAAATCAATAACTCCTGATGCTACAAAGGTTGAAAAGAATTTGGTAGAAATAAAATCACCTGCTAAAGGTAAAGTTTATTACGATTTGAGCGTTGAACTTGACAGAGAAATTATTAAACCTAACGATACTATTACTAAAGGTAAACGCTTGTTCTATTTAGAGTCTAACACTCATTATCAAGAAATACTTGCAGATTTTAATGGAAAATTAGCTTCTGTTTTGATTAAACAAGGTGATCTTGTTAATCAAGATGATGTGATTGCTCTTGTAGAAGTAAATTGATTAAACTGTTTTTTATCAGTTAAAATGTAAAAATTGTACGCTCATTTCGGCTACGCTCATTTCGACTACGCTCAATGAGCGTACAATCTTAAATAAATTCTGTGCAAATAAATTTTACAAATATTTTTCCTTCCTATGAGCTAATTGATTGTGGCAATGGTAAGAAATTAGAACGCTTTGGAAATATTGTTTTAATTCGACCAGAAATAACTGCATCAAACAAGCCTCATCTCTCTTATAAAGATTGGAAAGATATGGCAAATGCAGAATTTATTGAAACTTCAAAAAACTCAGGTTATTGGAATATTTTTAAAGATTTTGAAAAACCATGGCATATTGAATATAAAGATGAGCAAATATACATTAATGCTTGCTTAAACCTAACTCAATCAAAACATATTGGCATTTTTCCCGAACAAGTTTTAAATTGGATTTTTATAAAATCTATTTCTAAAAATTACCAAAATATAAAATTCCTAAATCTTTTTGGATATACAGGTTTAACGAGTGTTGCCGCTGCTCCATTTTCTAAAACCATTACTCATATAGATTCTATCAAAAAAGTTGTGGACTGGACAAAACTTAATGCTAAAAATTCGGGCTTTGACAATATAAGAGCCATTTGCGAAGACGCTCCAAAGTTTGTAGAAAGAGAAATTAAAAGAAAAAATAAATACAACGCAGTAATTCTCGACCCGCCACCAATAGGTGTAGGTGCAAATAATGAAAAATGGATATTAAACAAAATGTTGGATAAACTTCTTAAAAACATTTCAATTCTCTTAGAAGAAAAATCTTTTGTAATAATGAATTCCTACAGTCATAGCCTTAGCGAAAATGCCATAAATACAATGATTGAAGAAAATTTTCCAAATCATAAGACAACATTAAACGAAAAAATTTTTGGTCTTTCAAAATATGGAAACACTATAGACCATGGAATTTTTATTCATCTAGAAAGTTAAATCCACAATACAATATTACTAATTTTCTTGTTTTTCGTTTGTAAATCTTTCAAACTTGCAATTTTTATCAATCATATACCTATAAGTTATATGAGTTTTTGCAAGATGAGAATTTCCAAGGTATCTGTATATTCTATTTACGGCTTGGTTGTAATCGCCCACCCATGACATTTCCAATTCTGTTACTCCAGCTTCTCGTAAACCGCCAAGCATTTTTACATACAAAGCATGAGTTACTCCAATTCTTTGATAATCGGGATGTACGCCAAAAACAATTACTCTAGCTCGTTTAACCTTTTTTATTTTTGAAACTAATTTCAATGAATTAAATAAATTTAGCTTTCCTTTAAAAGGCTTAATAACTTGATTTAAGTCTGGCAAACAAACTTCCATTCCTATTGGGCGTCCATCTTTATAAACAAACCACACAAGTTTTGGATTTACAATAGGCTTCATCGCCTTAAACATTTTTTCAAATTCTTTTCTTTCAACCTTAGTATGATCTGCATGAAAATATGACCACACTTCATTAAAAACTAAAGTTACATCATCAACAAATTTATCGGTTTGTTTAAAATCTAAATGTTTAAAGTCAAAGTCGCCTGAATCTATAACCCTTTGTGCAAAATCAATATGTCGTTGAGGAAAAGGTTTTTGTAAATCGATGTGATAAGAATATTGCTCGAAATAATTTTGGAATCCGTAATTTTCGAAAAGTTCCTTATAATATTCTTTATTATATGGCATTCCATAAGCTTGTGGTATAAATCCATCAACCAATACTCCCCAGTGATTAAAATTTTCGCCAGGAACAGTATTAGCGTCAACTGCTTGCATATTTTCTGCTTTTAACCAATCAATAGCTACATCAAAAAGCATATTTGCTGCTTCTTGAGAATTGATACAATCAAAAAAACCTATTCCACCAGCTTTAATCTCGTTGGATTTAGGTTTTTTTACTGGTAAAAATGCAGAAATTCTGCCTACTGGAATTTTGTTTTTATACAAAACCCATAATTGAAAATTACATTTTTTTTCTCGTAGCTTATTTCCTGAATAGAAAAAACCAAGTACATCTCCATTCAAAGGAGCAACCCAATTTTCATCATTTTCATAAATATTTAAAGCCGCTTGAAAAAAATCTTTTTCATTTTTTTCTGTAACAATAGCAATTTCAAACATTATTTTTTATTCAAATAACTTAAAAGTCTTAAAACTTCTAAATACAACCAAATTAAAGTAACCATTAAACCAAATGCTGCAAACCATTCTGCTTCTTTAGGTGCTCCTCTTTCACAAGATTCTTGAATAAAATTAAAATCCAAAATTAAATTTAATGCAGCAATAATAATTATAAATATACTAATTCCAATTCCTATTGGACCGCCAGAGTGTAAATAAGGAATTTGTATTCCAAAAAATCCTAAAATGAAAGA
>Ga0208694_1001425_pt1 | contig 29357 bp, 32 predicted proteins | sample AD_UKC078_MetaG_FD_184442 | JGI IMG/M metagenome (GOLD analysis project Ga0208694, IMG submission 184442) | Active sludge microbial communities of municipal wastewater-treating anaerobic digesters from USA - AD_UKC078_MetaG (SPAdes) (version 2) | ecosystem: Engineered > Bioreactor > Anaerobic >...
GCACCAGACCACATGATACTTACAGGAATAGACTACATTGTTGTTTGATTTATATTCCATATACACATTATACAGTTTGCTGCCATCTAATGCAAGTATAAATTATATAGCTTTTAGAAAACTAATAGTATAGGTCGCCTTATATCCCCATGTCCAAGGACAGGGGCTTTACGGCGACTTTTGGTAACCCGAATTGTAGGCTTGTCTTACTCGGTTTTCGATACTGTTCATTATTTGTGTTCTGTTGCTTTCAAAATCTCTCATTCCTCTACTCCTTTCAATGTTGAAACCCGTTTCCTATTAGCCACATCTTCGTTAATGCGTTCCACACAACAAACTCACCAATTATTGCTAATTGCTTATCTTGTTCAAAACTCATGTTTCTCCTTTCAACGCCTTTGCTTTGGCAATTAAGTCATCAACCTTTTTCAGCCATTTATCGTGTGCCTCATCCGTGGGTTGCCAATCCTCGTCATCGTCTATCTCCGGCTCTCGGTATGCGTGGTAATCATCACTCCCGCAAAACGGACAATAATAAAATGATTCATATACTGGATGCCCCCACGCTTCGCTCCATTCTTTAACTTCTTTTAATTCGTCATCTTCAAAAACGCTTCCACAATCGTCACATATATACATAGGCGTTACCTTGTTGTTCTTGCGAACGGCAGATCCTCATCTTCCGGCACGTTCATAAATCCATCTGCATCTGTTTGCGGTGCTTGCGCAGCTCCGACAACATCAAAGTCTTTGATATACCACTTGATGTAAGTTTTGCCATTGTACGTGCTCACCATCGGAAATGCGTTTTTAATCTTAATCTCCGTCTTGTGTTCAAGGTTTGTACCTTTCGGAAAAACCACATCAAGAAATCCGTTAACCCACTCGTCACCGTTCTTGGATGATGTCATAATTGAGTAAGTGATAAAGGTGTTTCCGTTCTCCGATGTTCTTTCCTTGCGGTAAACCTTTGTGTTTCTATCGTCTGTTGTTAAAATCAATCCCATTACTTTGATTCCTTTCTTGCGAATATATCTTCGCTACTTCCACGCATCGAGAATTGCGAAACGTATCGTGGCTTTTCTTTGGTTATCTTTTCGTAATGCGTACACGCTTTGGCTGAACATCCTCGCATCTGCCCCGTAATCGTGATAAAGTCGCATTTGTAAGCCAAACATTCGCCAACACCGAACCGACACGTTTTGCATATTTCTTTTGTTCCTCTAACGGGTGTTTCATTAGTCGGTATTGGCGTTTTCCCCGGTATGAACCGTGCTTCTTTGCGTCGTGGAAAGCCTGAATATTCTCTTGGCTTGTATTCCGACAACGGCTTATGATGTTCATACTTCTTAATCTTGCGGTTACTCCTTATACCGGGCGGTAGCGTTCCATCTTTTTTCCATGCGGTTATTCTTCGTTTGAGTGTGGTTAACGGCATCCCTACTTCAATCGCAATATCGTCAAGCCGTTCTCCCTCGTTGTATAACTTGCATACCTCGTTCTTTAAATCCTCGGTAAGCATCACGCATTTTGTGCCTTTCTTCATTCTTGTTTTTCCTCGATTTGATATGATGTATTTTCTGAAAGTCTTAAGTTCTGCATTGTTCCAATCAACTGTTTTAACGAGTATGGGATCTGCGAATCTTTCTTGTTTCGCTCTGCCAACTGTTCATAAACCATTCGGAAGTTCGCCCTATCCGCAGTTTCGTTTTCACTCATGCAAAGGTTGTAAAAACCGATGCGCTCAACTGTCTTTCTGCAAAGCGGTGATAAGGAACGTAATGCTTCACTTTCCCGATATGTTCCATAGTGTCTAATGGCTTGTATTACTTCGCCCCATGCACTACCCCAATCAGGAATTTCACCATCTGTCACCGTACTTGCCATTTCCCTAATGTCGGCAATAGATGGACTCCATTTATTTGTGCTTATCCATTTTTTAAGTCCGGCACTCGCAACATCGTATGGAACATCCGAAAGCATTTCGTACCAAAGTTCCATCGCTTCTTGGTTGGGTAGAATATTCTCTTTAGGAAAATAAGTTCTTAATGCGGACACAAATATTGCAAATTCTTTTTTGTTCATTAGTCGCTCCCCTCTGCCCAATTAGCTGCCATCCGATAGAAGTCATCCATCTTGCGTTGTTCGGGATTCATTTGGGCTTGCCCTGTCTTGTTGTCGTAGTTGCCATCAAGGATTTTTGCCATGTTGGAATCTTTAATCATCCAATCAAACGTTGCGCTCCAATTTCGATTGTTACCGCCTTTAAGGAAGTCGGATGCTTCGGCTTTCTCAAACATCGTCTGGAAGTCCTCAACCGTGTAAGTCTTTAACCGTGCTTTGATTGCTTTCTTACGAGAATCGGATAGTGATTTGAGCTGTGAGAACGAAACGCAAGTTTCGTTATACATATCAACAATCTGTTGATAATCTATTCTCTTATCTCTATCTCTTGTATCTATCTCTATCTCTTTCTCTATCTCTTTCTCTACGTTACAGATGCGTTTCACTTCTGTTACATTAGTGTTACAATGTAACGCTTTTTGTCTTTCACGGTAGTTTCTAACCCTTTCCGCAGACGCATCTTCCGAACCAATAACCTTATCCATGTAGGTTAATTTGTAGACATCTTCTTGATTGCTTTCCAAAAGTCCTACGGATAAGAGATATTGAATTGTAAGGTGGACATCTTCGGGTTTTTCATCCAGATCCAAAGCAAGTTCTTCCGCAAAGTTATCAAGCACACCATCGAAATAAAGAAAACCATCGGTTTTTAATGCTTTAAGTTGCATCTTTAGGTAGATGATTGTAAAAGTGTCACCACCCGATATGCTCCGTAACCGCTTGATGCGCTTGTTTGTGAAGAAGTCATCGTATAATTTCAACCAATAATACCTTTTGCTCATTTCTCTTTCTCTACCTCTGTAATTGTTATTTCTATCCGGGGTTTTTCCTTGTCTACGTGAAACTCAAACGTGGCATTAAGCACATCTGCCCATCCGTCATTTTTGATAAACCCGACTTTTTGCAACGCATCTTCAAAGGACTTGTCTGCAGCGCTTGCGATGTTCATTCTGTCACGCCTTTTGTCTTTTACGTAAAAAGCGTAGTGAATCACTATCGGTGTTTTAATCTCTTTCAAATCAGAATGGAACCGAAGTTGCTTAATCATCGTTTCATCATTCTTCTTTTTGACGGGGTTAACTATGCGCTTTAGGCGGTAGTCAAAATGCACTCCGTTGAGAACCTCGTTAAGTCCAGAATCGAAACCGTATATTGTGATTTCATAGGTACGATTTGCCGTAGCGTTTTCGGAAATATTCTCTTGCATTGTCGGCACTCACCCCTTTCTCACATAGCGATTTCTCAAATGCTAACTGTCCACATATCTTTGACAGTTCCGCAGCTACGGACGATTTCTTGTGAAGTTCATCATGGCAAAACGGACACATCGGAAGTGTTAATCCATCTTCGTCTGCAAGGTTTCTCATGCCACGCCCGAAAATAAGGTGATGACAATTTTTAATTTCCTCAATCGGCATCCCGCAGATAATGCAATTTTCTGTGTATTTCGTTAATATTGACTTCATAAGTCACCTCACTCAAACTCTGTGATTAAATCCCGATAGTTGATAGGTTTCATAAGTACCTTTGTGGATTTGCAATAGTCACATTGTTCGCACCTTATTGGCTCGGTTTCACCCGCCTTAACCGCTAATACGGTAGGCATATTAGATTCAATCTCGTTAAGTGAGTTTTCGAGGGTGTAATCATCAATCTCGATAATCGCAATTTCAGGTACTTCTTCTTTTGTCACCGCAGCTATGTAGCACGGAAGATGCTCACCCGTATTTATCTCAACGATTTTCTGATAAACGGCTAACTGTAATGTGTACGCCCAATATTCGGGGAATCCCGTATAGCCGTAGTCTTTTACTCTCCATGCCTTGTGCATATTGGCGGTAGTTTTTAAATCAACAATCGCTTTTCCCGGTATGTAAGAATCCAACTTGCATTTCCACTCACAACCGAACAGATAACCCGTGAAAATTTTTTGCTTAATTCCACCCATGAATTTCATAAAATACTCATCTTTAAGGCATCGTTCAATCATCTTTTCCGCAAGTTTAAATTTGGCTTTCAACTCACCCTTTTGCGTGAAAATGTCGGGGTTTTCTTCCTTAAATTTGTCAAGCGTACCCTCAAAAAATGAATCGGTGTAAGAGCCTACAAGCATGGCTTCGGTGGTTTCTTCTTTCCACTCACCTTTAAGCATCGCCATCGCCCTTGCTTCACATCCGTACACGCCCATGTGTCCGATAAAATTCAAGTATTGATGAATGGACATATAGCGTTTGTCACTTTCGGCATCGTAGTAGTTTTCACTTGTCAAAACATAGTCATCTGTCATTTGAATACCTCTTGCGCTTCGGCTACGATTTTTTCATCAACCGTTTCTTCGCTGACTATCTCACCCTCAACAACATTTGCCGATTCTTCATTGACTACATCAGTTTCAGCGAACGGGTCATGTACCTCTGTCGGTGTAGGTTTATTCGTGAAGTCTACGCCACTTCCCTCATCCCATGCTTCGTGTTGTTCAATCGTGTCAAAATCGGTTTCGATTGACTTACATAGTCTACGGAGAACGGATTTCTTATACATTTCTTCGGGAAAGGTTTTCCACGGTGAGGATGATGACGAAGCTGCTTTTGATACGTTTCGGATTTTGTTGATTTCTTCCATGTTCATTACTTCGTAGAGGATTCCACCGTCCTTGAAGTAAGCCACGGCAAAAGCACCAACAATGTTATCTCCGTTAAATGGAATGGGTTTAAAGTCGATATACGGCTTGTTATCCTTGATTCCGTAGTCAAGTTCGTCACCGACACGTACAACCTCGGCTTTGATGTCAAGCAACGGACGGATTGAATAACGCTTTACGAATTTACACTCACCCTTGTAAGAAGTTTGGAAAGACAACTCGCCTTTGTACGGCACTATCCAGCACTCTTTCGCCATGAAGTCGAGCCCTAAAAAACTGCCCTTTAGCATACATGAGAGCAAATCTGACTTCTTATATCTCTGCAAATCAGGGTTCTGCCGGATAACCGCAATCGTGTTCTGTAAGAATCGTGATTTGTTAAACGATTTTGGTAACGCATCACTTACGTTGATAAGGCAAGTGTCCAAATCGTTTGTTAATGCTTGTATCAGTTCGTTTGCCATCAATCTTCTCCTTTCAAAATCTCATCCCAATACATCGCACGCCCTGTGATTTCGTCACAACAAGGCAATTTATAGTTTTCCTCGTACCACTCTTTTGCAGCTCCCTCACCGCCTTTATAAGCGTTAATAATGTATTCACTTCCGTACTCGGAATACTTCTCAATGAGTTCGTGAAGAATGACAACTCCGGCAACGAGATTTTCTTCGGGATTTGTAATGTCAAGTCCGTATTCCTGTTGGATTCGGTAAGCGTTAACTTCGGAAATTTGCCATGCGCCATAGTAGGTGATACCGTTTGCATCTGTTGTCTGTGCGTTAACATCGAAAGTTGATTCGGATTCAAGTAAGGCAAGGGCGAAACCTCTGCCAACGTAATATTCTTTTATTGCTTGGAAAAGTATAGCTTGATAGCCAGCATCCATCGGAATAAAGTCAATGTATGTGGCGGGTTCGATAGGTTCTTCCGCATTTACAAATTCAATCTTCACGGGGTTAATAACCTCTAACTGTCGCTTAACCTCGTTGTGTACGGTAGTCATAAGTTTGATTTCGTCTACCGTGTATGTTGCGGAAGTTTCCTCTTTTGGTTCTTCGGTTTTAAAATTTGCTCCAATAAGGAATATGGCTAAAAGCATAATAAAACCGATAATAAGAATAAATAAAACGTACTCGGCTTCTTCAATAAGAGCCATTCGTTCTTCTTCGGGGCGGTTTTTAAACCGTACAAATTTTTTCATAGTTCTGTGTCCTCTCTTTTGATTCCCAATATGTGCAAAAGTTCAAGCCATTCCGACAAGGTTAAAAGGTTGTTGTCAAAGCGATACTTAAGTGTCGTTCGTGACACGCCCATCTTGTCTGAAATCGTTTCCCAACTTATCTTCTTCAATGCCTTTACCCCCAGACATTGTGTTTTGAGTTTGTTTTCTTTTGCCTTTGCCACATCGGAAAAAGTTAGTCTTACTTTTGGCATTTCTTTCTCCTACTCCGTAATTTTGGAAGTTACTTCTTTTGCAAAAAAAATAGGCATCGGTTCTTCGATGTGAAGATAATCAATCATCTTTTCAATCTCATCCGAATCAAACACACCTTTCTTCATTTTCAGATAAAATGTCTTGGGTGTTATGCCGATATGAATTGCAACATCTTCCTGTGTCTTGCCGTTTAATACGATGACACTTTTAAGTCTGTTGGCATCCACCATATTTAGTTACTCCTTTCTATATTTTGTACTTGTGCAACTTCACAAGTTACTCTTATAATATCACGTTTCTGTAACTTGTCAAGTTATTTTTTTCGTGCTAAAATACAAATATAGAAAATGCAGAAAGTGGGGTGAGTGCATGAGTATAGGAACAAGGATCAGAAATAAAAGAGAGGAATTAGGAATAAGTCAAACTGATTTGGCGTATAGTTGAACGATGCACCATAAAATACGTGAAATAGCACGATAATGATAGATTATGATTATGTTATTAGCGTATGTTTAAGAATGTATTGGATTTTTAGATGTTATATAATAAATATATGTGTTTGTAGAAAGGTGGATATAAGAGGTGAAACCATTTGTTAAGTGGGCTGGTGGTAAAGGTCAATTGTTAGATAGATTGAAAAATAGATTTCCGGATAGGTTTAATACATATTATGAGCCATTTGTTGGTGGTGGAGCGTTATTATTGGACGTAAAACCTTCAAGGGCGGTTATAAATGATATAAATGAACAATTGATTAATGTATATAGGTGCTTAAAAGTTGAACCTAGAGATGTTATAAAAGCTATAAAGCATATAGAAGCAACTCCTTGTAATAATGAGTATTACCTTGCAATGCGAGAGAGATATAATTATAAAATTGCTAATAACGAGTTAGATGCTGAATGTGCAGGATTATTGATTTGGATAAATAAGCATTGTTTTAATGGTTTATATAGGGTAAACATGAAAGGACTGTTTAATGTACCATATAATCAAAATGATATGGCAAATGCAATGGATGAAGTTAATCTTGTTAATATAGGTTTCTATTTGTCAGAGGCAGATGTTGATATTCGGTGTGAAGACTTTGAAAGTGTTGTAAGTGAAGCTAAAGAGGGAGATTTTGTTTATTTTGATAGCCCCTATGTGCCTGTTTCTACAACTGCATCATTTACTGATTATACAAAAGATGGCTTTACATTGGATGACCATAAGCGATTAGCCGATTTGTTTAGAAGATTGGATAAAAGAGGTGTAAAAGTTATGCTGTCTAATCATAATGTACCGTTGGTACATGAATTATATGATGGCTACTATATTGAATGCGTTGATGTGAGAAGAAATATAAATTCAGATAGTAAAAAAAGAACTGGTAAGGAAGTTATAGTCACAAACTATGACACAGGTTTTAGTTGAACGATGCACCATAAAATACGTGAAATAGCACGATAATGGTTCAAAAACGCCACTTGACAGAATGGGTGTTTTGCTTCATATTGATTGTAGTGACTTAGTTCCAGATACTCGTGAGGACTGGAACCGCAGGAGGATCTGAGGGCCCTCCTTTAATTTTGTTCTAAGTTGAACGATGCACTGGTGGAAGTATCAGAAACCGGGCAAGCAGTACAGCCAGCAAACGATACACAGGATGTGTTCGGAACTGGGGTGCGAAATCGGTTACTTGGATGACGTGATAGCGATGCTGGAAAGGACGGAGGAGGGCAGATGCTGAAACTAATGCAAGGCGACTGCCTTGAACTGATGCAGACGATACCCGACAAATCAATCGACATGATACTGTGCGATTTGCCGTATGGAACGACAGCTTGCAAGTGGGATACAGTAATTCCTTTTGAGCCATTGTGGGAACAGTACGAAAGAGCTATAAAGGATAATGGCGCGATTGTATTGACGGCGATTCAACCGTTTACAAGTGCATTGGTTATGAGTAAGCCTGATTTATTTAGTCATTCATGGGTTTGGAAAAAAACTAAAGCTACTAATTATGTGCAGGCGAGAAAAAAACCTATGAAATATCATGAGGATATAGTTGTTTTTGCTAAAAAGCAACATACTTATAACCCACAGATGAGAAAGGGTTTTAGTCCTTATAAAAAAGCACAAAGGGAAAACTACGATAAAGACGGGGCTGTATTTAAGGACACGAGGGAGCCTGGTAGTGTCAGTGTGTCTAATGGGGAAAGGTTCCCTAGCACTGTTATTGAGTTTAGCAACCCTAATAATAAAAGCATACACCCTACACAAAAGCCTGTCGAGCTATTTGAGTACTTAATCAAAACATACACAAACGAGGGCGAAACGGTGCTTGACAACTGCATGGGTAGCGGCACCACAGGCGTGGCTTGCGTCAATACCAACCGCAACTTCATCGGCATAGAACTTGACCCTGACTATTTCAAGATAGCAGAAAAGCGTATCGCTGACGCTCAAAACAAAACCGAACAAATATCTTTAATCGCAAACAAATAGCATCGAGAACATTTTGGAGGTGGAAGGATGACACGGGAAGAAGCGGCAAAAAATCCTGTGGATTTGGCTATATGGGAGTTTGAAAACGCAATCAAAGGCACGGAAGAGAATGACAGCGAATATCCTAACTACTGCATCCACATTGACGAATACAAAACTGCACTGAAAGCATTGTTGTGGATGAAAGAAAAGTGCTTGACAAAATAGAACAAAAAAATCCCCGCAGAATCAGCAATTTTTCTTGTATTTACTGAATCTACGGGGGTTTTAGATAGATGCGGATAACAGGACTTGAACCTACATTTTAAGTCTTAAACTCCGCATAAACACTACGTTCTCGTAGCGTCGTGGACAGTCCGTGGACATTTGTATGCCATTCAATATTTAGTTTTAAGGTTTCCATCCATACACGCCCATCCAATAAGAAATATCCTCATTGGAAAAACCAAGCGATTTAAGGTAAGACTTTACTTCGGCTTTTTGCTTCTTGTTATCTTGATTCCCCGCCTGATCTGCGTAATATTGATTTTCGTAATACTGTGCAACACCGGGATAACCCATATCGTTGTAAACTTGTTGCTTACCACTTGATTTGTCACCCGTGTTGTAGTAAGCCTGTCCTCTTTCCTCTGCGGATAAATTCTGACTCATAAGATAAGGTACGGCTTGTCCAAAGTCAACCCATGTTTTACCGTTTGCAGATCCTACCATGTTGGAAATGTCGGTGTTCTTTGTGGATTGCTTTGTTGATGTAACTTGAGGTATCGGTTGCCCTGTCCTTTTAGAATTTAAAAATTCTTCAAAGGTAGGGATTGTGTTTGATGTCTGCGGTGTAGCCGATTCGGTTGTTGGCTCGGTTGTTTCCTTATTCTTCTTGCCACTTTCACCCAACACTTCAAGCAACGATTCTTTAATGTCATTAGAAAAATTGCTCTGTTCTATGGCATCATATCTACCCGCTTTTGTTGTAGATTGTGAAGCAATACTGTACCAATAGTACAAGCCTATATCACCATATCTTTCTTGCATCGCTATGGCATCACCACTCGGATTTGAAAACAACTGTGATGCGTAGTAGCCTAAATCTTCATCGGATAATTCAGATTGATTCAATGCTTCAATCTTTGCACCATTTGAATTGTTGCCATCCATTGTGGCTTTTATATCGTTCCACTTTAGAACACCATCAATGCCCTTGTCATCATAGATGCTCATTGATTTATCATCATACTCGTTGCCATATTCTTCATGCTTAAACATCTGATTAGACTTTGAAAGCATTTCTTTAATCATGTCAACTTTCTGACTTTCGGATGCGTTACGATAAGATTCGGATTCAAACAACGCTTTGAGGTTTTCTTCCGTAATCTGTCCTTTTGCCTTTGACGCTTCGGTATATTCTTGTGGAGTAAGTCGATGTCCGTCAACCGTCTTATCGGGTGCTTTAGGGAATAGCGATGCTTTCTTGAAATCAACACCACTTTCTTTTGCACTCTGCGCTACATCACTTAATTCGTTGAACACATCGTTTGTATTGGTAACTGAATGATATCCGGGGGAAAGGAAATTCTGCAATCCTCTGCCAAAAGCACCCATACCCAAATCGTCATTCTGTGCTTCGTGACCCAAAGTATCGACGTAAGGTTGTGACAGATATGAAAGTCCGGGAATTTTATTTAATGTCTTGATGCCTTGCTTTGCTATGACATCGGCTACACCACCGTATTCTTGCCCTGTGTAGGTACTTCTACGTGTCGGGTCAATAGTACGTGCTATCTGTCCACCAAGTGTAGGAACGGCTTGTGAGAGATAACTTGCACCTAAACCCGCTACGCCGGACATTACGCCCGTAACACTTTCAGTAGACTTGCCAAAGTTCTTTATCGCATCGTTTACACCCTCTAACATCGACAACTCAAAAGCGGGAGCACCTATGGATGCTAAAACATCGAAGAAACTTCCCATAGTGTGTTCTGTATCTTCATCCCACCACTTGTAAAGTTCTGCTCCCATGAATAACGGAAGTGCAGACGGAGCTGCCCAATCCATTGTATAGGAATGATGCTTACCATTGAAATCCCACTCTACGGAATACTCTTGATTACCCTGTGCGTAATCTTCTTCATCTTTGCCGTGTCCTTTAAGGATTCCTTTGCTTGCAAGCCATGCACCAAGTGCTAATATGCCCGCACCTGACAATCCTTTGCAATAAGTATCTATCACATCAGACATAGAAATCTGATTGTTCGGATTGTTGGCGTTGTACTTAATCGTTTGTGCAAATGCTTTCGGGATCTGCACGACGGGATTGTATTCCACGACACCTTGTTTAAGGATGTTAATAGGTGTTTTCTTGAAAGGCACAACGGCTTCTATTGCCGTTCCAACTGCCTTGAAACCCAAATTGTCACTTGCGCTCGCAGCTCTCGACATACCATTAAGGAAGTTTGCCAAACTACTATCTTCATGGAATGTAGCAATCTTTGCTTGTTCAACGGCAAAATCTCTCGCTCTGTCAAGTAATGCAACATCGTTTTTATCTGTCGAATTAAAAATGTCAGCGCCCTTACCATTAGCCTTAAGGTATGATGCTAACGCTCTGGAATACTTTGATTGAATAGCCTTTGTATCTTCCCAATCTAACGCATTAGTGTTTGCTTCAGCAACTTTTTGTAAGCCTTTGGACTTAAATAGTTCACGATGTCGTTCAATATCTCTGTCCATCATGTACTTATTGGAGTTGTCGGTTGCTTGCTTATAGCGTGACTTATTAAAATCTTCGCTTGATGCTTTGATTAAGTTGTTGTCCGTAACCCTTGAAACAAACGCTCTCTGTCTTTCAATATCGTTGTTCTTGTAATAAGAATTGAGTGCGCTTTCCGTGATACCCGCCATGTTGTCTTTTACGTTGGTTAACGTACCAAACATAAAGTTTCCGACAATGTTTCGTAAGTGGGTACGAGGATTGCCAAGCATCGCAAGATAACGCCATTGATTCCACTTTTCTTTGAATGAAGCATCGCCCAAATACTTCGCCATGATAGCGTATGCTTCGTTCTCCAAATCGTTTGCTTCTTTGGAGTTCGGATATTCCATGTTATTGACTTCATCAAAGATTTCAATAACACGTTTAACATCGGCTTCGGAAATATCCCAATAGCCTGTCGATAACTTTTTACAAAGGGCATCGTAAATTCTTTGCTCTCCGGCACCCTGATGGATAAGGTTTGCGAGGTATTGCATATCTTCCTCGGTGAAGTTATCAAAGACGGATGCGGATTCCTTGTCCATCGTATTCTTAACTTCGGTTAGGATCTGCTCAAAAGTCTTTTGGGTTTCGGTAGGATTATTAATCGTTCCGTCATAACCGATTTTGGCAAGCACTCTTTCAAGTGTAGATGAAAACTTACGAGCTGCTCTTTCTTCTTTACCGCCAATATTCTTTGCTTTGATGTCACGCATCTTCTCGGCTTTCATCAAAGTAGATGAAGCGGTACGGGTAAAGTGTGAAAGCATCTGTAAGCCTTGCCCCATGCCGGTTACTTTTTTCTGCATATCTTTTGCAAAGTTCCATACTTCGCTCGCACTACGTGTGCCAGCTAATACATCCTTTTGCATTAAATCGAGGATAAGCATTGATTCTGCGACATCGGTAGCCGAAGATAAATTATCCTGTCTTACTAACCTCTGAAATTCTCCACTCGGATCTGCGGAGAGATTGTTAACCGCATCATCCATTGTCTTTTTGTTTGTAACCGGGTCGTAGTTAAACAATCCCTCTTTTCTGACTTTCTTAAGTCCTTTAGCCGATTCTTCATTCTGTGTGAATGTCGGCATATTGGTAAGGGTGTTCCATGAAAACTGTGATTCTTTACCGCCCTTTTTGCCGATAAGTTTCTGATTAGGATTCTGTCGGATAGGACTTCCCATCTCACCGTTTTCAACGCTCTGTAAGCCGTTTTCAGAGGGGTTATATGTGGGAATGGTATCATTTACTGTCTGTTCGTTCTGAACGCTCTCTAAAGGCACGAGAGGGTTGCTATACGAATTGTTCGCATTGCGGTTCATCTCTGCGCTTCCACTATTATACATGGACTGCATGATTGCGTCCGCAACAGTTTCATTCGTAGGTAAGTAACTATCTTCGTTCTCTAATTCCTCAATGAGATTTTCATATTCGGGAAGCAAAGCCTGTTCCGAATTATTTACATCGGCATTTGTAACATCGGGAAGTGCCGTATTAGGTAAGCCTTGATACTCATAACTCTCTCCGTTCATATCGCCAACAAGTTTAAACAATTCGGGATATGATTCACGCATTGAGTTTTCCAAGTCATACATATCAGATAACAGAGGTTGAACATCGCCACCGTTGTTAGCAGCATTTACTATTTCATCCTCTATTTCTTTGTGCATTTGTTCGTATTCGGCTATTTCTTCCAACTGTAAATTATCATATGAATTATTTACATCGGCATTTGTATTTTCCTGTGTATTAAAGAAAGGAATTTCACCAACATTCTCAATGACTTGATTAGCTGCGTTTTCAGCTCGTGCATCTCTCTTTGCGTTTGTACCGCGAAGTATCGCATTTCCACCACCGACTACGCCACCGCTTATTCCTCCGGCAAGTGCATCTATACCCATCTGTTTAGCAAAGTCAATCCATGCCTGTGCGGTTGCTTCATCATGTGATAAACCATTTTGCTCATACATACGGATAATGTCGTTAATCTGTGACTTGTCACCCGTGATAATAGCATCGGCAATAGCATCGGCTAAATCTTCGGCTGCTTCCTGACCCGCTTCGGGAATCGCTGATGCGACAATCTTCTTTCCGAGTTCTTTTGCGTAAGCAAGTCCTCTTGCACCGCTAAATCCAGCTTCGGCAATATCATCCCACTTACCCATAGGTATTTTCTCGGTAAGTGCCGTTGTTAAACCACTTGCAATACCCTCTGCCATTATCTGATCTGGAGTAAGGTTTCTTTCAATGCCCTCATTGATGACATCAGATGCCTTTTCCAAACCCATTGCTCCGGCAGATAAAGAAGAACCGCCACCCGTTAAGTTTGCCAACAATAAAGCGGTAGCCATATCACCGATAGATGTTCCGACATCGTATGCAAATTTTCCACCCGTACCAAGATTCTCGGATGCAACATCTCTAATATCTCTTGTTAAGTGGTTGTCGTTTGTCATAGGCTTACCACTTAAATATGACACACCCTGACTTGCAACATTACCTAATGATTCAAGAGGATTTAACGGCAATGAAGCAATCGTACCAACCGCTTTTGATGCGGTATTCTTTCCTACGGCATTTAGCAACCTTGAATTAAGTTCGCCCCTCGATAATCGTTGAGCATAATCACGCACATAGTCAATGTCGCTATCACTAAATCCTAATTTTTGCATTTCACTATCAAAATACTTATTAGGATTGCTTGCACGGCTTGCCATAACAGAAAGTGCGTTTATGTCCTCGTCTGACACGCCATACCTATTCAAAAGTGCGGGAATAGTTCTATCCTTTGCTTGCCGATACCGACTTGTTAATGCTTGTTTCTGATTGTAAGCATTGTTCTTCTCAAAACTCGTAAGGCGTTGAAGCGCATTGTAGTTCGGAATACTCTCATAATAGTTTATGAGTTTTCTGTCGTTCTTAAGCACCGGGATTTCCGCATTACGCTTGTTGACGTTCTTTTTATCAAACGCACTACGAATGACATCGCCATAGTTGGTATTTTTGTTCGGAGTTACCGCACCCGTTAACTGTGTGATTGACGGAGCGTACTTTGACACGGTACTCTTTACTTTTTCTACCGTGTTAACCGCTTTAGAAACCGTCTTTGTTGCTTTGCTTGTTCGAACCTCGGACTTCTTCGGAGTTTCCTCGATAACGGGCGTAGGGGTAGCCTTTTGTGTGGCTACTCCCTTTGCCGTTGTATTTTGTGTTGCTTTGGGTGCAGATCCTTTTTGGGATTTTCCATCCACTATTTTCTTTACATTATTTAATGCAGCGAATGTTGTTGCAAGGTTTTTAGCCATGACAAAACTCCTTTGCGTTTTATCTCATAAGGTTGGCAAGTGCGTTAGACAAAGTCGTTTCGTAATTCTGTTTCTTGTTGAAGTAATCACTCGCCTGATCTGCCAACTGTGCGTTGTACTGATTAAGTGCTTCACCAAGAGCTGCGTTACGCTTAAGGTTGTAATTCTCGATAGCATTGTTCAAAGTCTTGCGGATGTCGTTACGGATGTTGCCGTAGTTGTTGAACATTCTCGCCTGATTGCTTTCGGATAAACCGCCTGTGTAACCCTGTCTTGCAAGAGCCGAATCCATGTTTTTACGGCTCATCATGTAATTAATGTATGCCTGTCTTAAAGCATCTTCCGCATCTGCGTTCTGTCTGGAAATGCTTGTGTCATAGTCGGCATTGATTGTGTTAACGGATGTGTCGTAATTACCCTTTAACTTGTCAAGAACGTACTGATTGTTGTTTGCCAAGTCTGCGAGGATTCCCGCATATCTTGAACGGATTTCTGCGGTAGGATCCACGGCTACATTTCCGATTAAGTCTGATACTGACGCACCACCGCCGCCACCAAATCCGCTGACCTCGTACGCATTAATAGCGTCGCTGATCTGGTTGATTGCATTGTTTAACTGATTACCGATATTGTTTTTTGAAGCGTTAATAGCCTTGTTAGCATTTGCTGAACGTTGTGCGGCGCTTGTTGAAAAAACAGTTGTGGGGTGAGATACATTTCCTCCCATACTTACGGATGCGGTTTTTGCATTGGCCGTGCCCGTGTCTGTCATCATAAGGTTTTTGTTTTTGATTGCCATTTCCCTTTCTCCTTTTTGATAAAGTGAATTGTTATTTATCTGAAACCGCCATGCGGTTACATTCGTTTTTTGAGCAAACAAAAAGAGCCGATATTAAATCGACTCTTTCTGCTTTGGTAGAACGCTACATTAGCACAACAATTATACGTGTGCCGTATATGGCAAAAAAGCGCGTTTTCTGTCAAATGGGTGGGGTTACTCCGAAGAATAACCCCAAAATTGAGAGGAATGATATATGAAAGGAACGGGGTAAGATTCCTATTCATCTGTTTTAAGATTGCCTTTGATTCCAGCTATTACTTCAAGGCAAGTTACACGCTTATCGATGCTACTAACATCCGTGCGCAAGTCTTTCATATCACGCTTAATCTCACTTACGCCATCTTTGATAAACTCTATGCCGGTAACAAGCGTTGTCATTGTACCAATATCTTCTTTTGTTTCTTTCTTCTTTGTATTGTAGATTGTCACTCCAATAGCAAAAGCCGATAAGCAAAACCCTACAACACTACAAATAATTGCCGTCATTTAATCAATGCCCCCAATTCTACAAGTTTCTTGTCTAACTCAACTTCAAGAGCCTTAATGTTGTTTCTGATGCTTTCAATCTCTGCAAGAACATCCGAAGCATTACCACTCTCTTTTAATTGTAAACCAAAGTAGTCAACGAAGAATTTACACAATCCGTCTGCGGTTGCTTTTGCATATTCGGGTGTAAGAATAATAGGCGTGTCCGTAGTTGAATCCATAAAGCCATTCTCTAACAAAATGGAATCCGCTTCGGGTACGGCTACCTCAAACAATTTTGTCGTTGCCACAATGGGTGTTGCACGATTGCCTTTAAGTCCGTTTGCATCAACTACCGCATCGTACAAAGCCTGTGCCTGTTCACGGTTCTTTGTTGTGGGATAATGGTAAACCACTACACCACCACCAGATCCACCGTTGACACCAGCATTATGATGAATCGCAAGATAAAAGTCTGCATCATGCGCATCGGATATGTTGGCTCTTTCTTGTAACGATGTAGGCGTTTCTCCTGTCGGGTCATCAAGACGGATAATCTCAACATCTTTATAGTTCATAAGTTTGTCTGTGAGCATATCCGCTATTCGTGAGTTAAGCACCCATTCTCTTGTTTCCAACGGGTCGATTGCTTTCATGCAACGCTTACCGGGGGTATATAAATAATGCCCCGCTGATAAAGCAAGGCGAAATGTTTTGTGGGTTTCTCCACCGTAATAAATCTGATAAAATTCTTCGGCTAAATCGCCACGTTCTTTTTGCTTGGCTGGGTCATTCATTGAAGCGGGTTTTTCGTAGGTAGTCATAATAACAATCGCTGCATCGTATGCCGACTTTGCGCTCTCTAACCCCTCACGTGTTTTAGCGAATGACTTTGATGAGTATTCAATAAAAGCGTATGCCAACTGTCCATCCATATCTCCCACGGATGAGCAATTCTTGCGAAGATAATCCCAAAGTCCTTGCTTTCTTCCCGATGAAGTCCATTGAGCAAGTCCGTAACCTATCTTGTCGTGTCCGAAGTCAAGGTTTGTATCGGGCGTTGTCCATGTGCCGTTGTCAACCTTTGCGGTGTATTCTTCATCGGTTAACCCATACTTCTTCATGTAACTGTTCTGCGCATTGTTGGGAATGAACCCGCTTTCGCATAACCAATTTGCAAGCCATCCACAAACGGCATAATCGGACAATCCCACGGATTCCCAAAACGCTTTAACTTTTAAACATAATTCTTCGTTGTAAGGTTTCATACTTCGCTACTATCCGTTCCCTCGTTGTGTTCTGATTCTTTCGGTTCTTTGGGCGTTTCGTCTTTCTTCATCTGCTTGCCAATCTGATTAACACCCGTCGCAGCTAAACCGCTTACGATACCTACCGCAATAGCCGTAAGAATATCATTTGCGGGAAAGTCGGGCATCTGTATCATGTACCCTACTACTCCAAGAATACCGCCTAATAGTCCGGCAATTACGGGAACAAATTTGTTATCAAGTTTCGTTGTCTTTACCAATTCGCAAATCAAGTAACATATTACTGCGATTGCACTTACCGTTCCGATTCCGCCAAAATTCATTTTCTATTCCTCGCTTTCTTAAATTGTTATTGATGTCCTTTAGACTCGATATAATCAACATAGGTAAGGATTTGAATTTCTGTCACCTTACATGGTACTCGGCAAGGGATTTCTCTCGTTCCCATAACGGCAAGGTTACTACTTATGTAGCGTCATTACTGACATATTGTTTAGCCTTTTCACTCCACGCACCTTTTTTAGCGTCTACCACCTATTCCGCCACTATGTTGCTGACTTATGATGATAATGGCAAGAAGTAATATCCCGCCGTTGTGCCTTCATGGATATATGTTATCATGCCTTTTTTAACGTAAAGTCCAAACTGTCCTTGTGCGCCACCGATGCCGACAGTATAACTTGAATTGTTGTTTGCTCCAAGAATTAAAGCAAGCGCATTGTAGCCTGAACCTCTGTTATTAAGCGTAACATATCCGTCACTGGGGAACGTGTATCTATTTGCCGGTGTGTACGAAGTTATCGTTACATAAGTTGAAATTTTATTCTTCGTAAGCGCATTTTCCACACTTGTCACGCCATCGGACATAAACACATTTGATGCTTTAGCCGAACCGCCAAGCCCCGCTATATATTTTCCATCTTCTACTCTTAATGCTGTGTGCATGATGTTTCTCCTTTCTATGATGTTTTAGTATAACGAATAGTGATGTATGTTTCTTTGCAATCTGACATATCGACGTTGTCCACAATGTTTAACTTTGTTGGTTCTACATCTATCCTTACAAACATTGCCGTCGTCGCAATAGGGAGTACCATAGTGTTTCCATGAGTGGTATATGTATATCCCCTTAAATCAACACAACGTTTGAAATTTGAAATGTTATGGAACACTAATTTCTGTGATGCATTTGGTAACGTTCCACAATCAATTGTTTTCTCATACAAATCACTACCGTCAATCCACTTGCCTATCTTATGCTCCGATGTACTGTAATCTACCGTCGCTTTGACGTTTGTTGCAAGCACGTTTACTTTGGCGGTAAGGTCATTTTTGTAGGTGTAAACGGCAAGAGGAATTAGCTGATTGTTGCTTGTTGTACCATTGACTGTGGCATCGGCAACGCTAAACGATACGTCACTATTTCTTGTGACATATCTTCCGTAATTATTACTTCCGTTTGAAGCGGTTAAAAATACATCATCACCTTTTAAACCTATCGTATTAACATCTGCACCTAATACTTTTGCAATCCAAACATATCCATCGTAATCATCTGTATTAAGGGTTATGTTTTGCGCTGCAAACGCACTTGTCGGATTCGGATTCTTCCATGCAAGATGCATATTCTCTATCTCTACTTCCCCATCACAATCGGGCGGGTCAAGAATGTTTAACTTCTTTCCGGCACTATATTCGGCTTTCTGTTCTTCGCTTAACGCATCCCAATCTGCAAAAGATATGTCCTCGGCTTCGTCGGTTACAACTGTTTTCCCGTTTTCATCCGTCGCTTTTAACAAACCACCAAACTGTAAGTATTCTTCTTGCGCTAACTGTGTGCCACTTGCGTTTAATATCTTGTGTCCACCGCCATCCAACTCTACGTTTGTCCATCTGCCATTAGCTGCATCATACGCAAGCAACTGTTTGTTCTGCGGAAGATGGATATAAACATTCTTCAAGTTATCCAACTTCTCATTGTCGTTTTTCCATGTACCGTCTTTGTAGATAAGGCATTGTCCATTGGTTGCGTCTGTGATACTTACATCGTTAATATCATCAAGTGCGGGTACGGATGTTGATGAGTTCGTGGCTTTCCAACTTCTTGTGGGGAAGTCGTAACGAAGATACATACCGTTTACAAGTCCTGTCATATCTACGTCTTTAAGGTTTGCAAGCGTGGTTGCTTTCTGCACAAACACAAATGCGCTTGATGCCGAATCGTAAACCAACATATCTCCGTCTACAGGTGTTTCGGGCAAGGTTATGCCGGGTACGTTTGCATTAAGGTAATCGCACAAATCATTGAAGTGCGGTACGATTACGTCTGTCGAAAGTTCGTCAAACTTCTTCTGCATTGCTTCGGTGGAAAGTTCGGGTGCATCGGGTAATCCCGTTACTCCCTTGCCGTTTAAATCTGCGGTTGTGATTTTGTTATCAGTAAATGCCATCTTCTTTTCTCCTATCCTTTGTAGTAGCCATTCTCTACAAATTCCAATCCGATGTTATTTATTCCAAAAGGCTCATTAAGTTCATCGTTGATTATCCGAAGTCGGAATTTATCAACCTTCTTAATGCGCAACTTTGTCTTGAAAATCTTTTGCGTTTTGTCGCAAGAAAAAGAGAATCTTGAAAATCTGATTTGTGAGAACATAAGATAACGAGCAAATGCGTTATCGTATTTTACAAATTCCCAAAATCCTCTGTTCAAAACGTATAAACTCATTGATGTACGAATCGCTGAATCAACTCGCACCGCTATGTATCGAAGTGTCTTATTCTTGTAGAACAACTCTCCGTCAATGTCTGTTGATTCCCAAATTGCAACAATCGGTTCACCGTCATCATTGTATGAACCGGGTGATTCCTTATCTGTGTAGAACTTACACAATCTTCCGTCATGCGTTCCGAAGTACAACTCATGCTTTCGTGTCCACATGATGTTAGCGGGTATATTAGTGCGGTAGAATCCGGCATACTGTCTTGTGGAATACGGTGCATCTTTAACCGTTACATTAGGTTGCAAACCATCAAGGATATATGCCACTCCGTTTACACAAAGCCAGTAGTTGTCATCGTAAACACAAGCATAGGCATCTTCGAGATTTGGCTCATCAAGCAGTTTTCCGTTGATGTAAAAAGACCTGCTCTGCGAATACTTCTCGCCTGTAACATCTTGTGCCGTAACCGCAAACACGCCTTCTCTTGTAAGGAATAACGGCTCTGTTTGCATATATCCAAATGAGTGCTTTGCGATTGCTCCAGCGCCCTGAATAGCATTTGTGATAGGGAATACTTCTTTGTTGTCCTTATCAAGTTGTCCGGCACGCATGATGATGTTCTGCTCACGCTCAACCTCATCTTTATGGGTAGCCAAACTGTTAGCAATAATGGTATATCCGACAATCTTTGATGTATCGCTACCAAGTCTTGCATAAGAAGTGTCACAAAAATAGGTAAGGTTGTACTGTTCGGAGTGCCAATCGTAATTAATGAAATCGGGATTGCCACTAACAAAAAGTCTGTCCTTACCGCCTTTGATTCCGTATAAGATTCCTACGGAACATTTCTTTATCTTGTCGGCATATCCCGCTACTGTTCGGTATGCCGTTATCTTTACATTATCCTCACCAGTTAAAGGTGTCGTTCCGGGGGCGGTGTTAAATGTTACCTTGCCGTTTGTCCTGTCAACAGTAAAGTCCGTACTCTCGGTTTTATCTACCCATTCGCCTTGTGCGTTTAGGATCTGCGCTTTAACCGTTGTCACATCTAACGGCTTGAATGAAAGCTGAAATATCTTTGCCGTTGAATGTGCCGAATCAACAATAAACTGTTCCGTAAATCCCGCTTGAAGTAGGTTTAAATCTTCATACGAAGTACCGCCACCATCGGGGTTCTTTGAAATGGTAACGGTAGGTATATACGCTTTTGAACATACATCGTCTACATGATGCGTTATTACATCGCCTGATCTGGTTTGCGAATACATTAGGTAGTTTGCACCATCCATAATGTAAAGCGTTTCACCAAAAAGATATGCGCTTGATATTGCATCGTTCATAGATGAGTAAATCAACGTGTCACCGTAGTACAATTTAGTGCCACAATGAACAATCGGTGTGTCATCTTCTACAAGATAAAACACACCGTTGATTGCTTTTTTTTCATCGTTTTCATTGTACGTTGCTATCGTGTGCCATCCAAGCGACTTACGGACTTTGCCAGGAACATCACGAATCAAGTTTTGGCAATTAGGACTTCGCCTATTGTCTATATTAGAAGATGCGCTTGTGAAATCCGCACCCTTGAAATCTTCCATTGCTTCAATGGATTTTGTTGGAGATTTGGGTACTTTGAACTGTACTGCCATTAAATCCACCCACTTTCACTTGTGAATCGTTCTGCACTCGGAGTGCTTATGCTATCTTTAAGCCTTTCAAAACCTACCTCAAACTCGTTGCGGTAAGTAGTGGCAATAGCAATATCGTCATCCTTGTAAAGTTGCGAAGCCATGTAAAGGCAAAGAAGCGGATATACTTCATCGTCTATTGCAAGTTCTTCATCATCTGGCGTGTCGTTTGTTATCCTTGGCGGATATGCTTTGTAGTAAATAGTGAAATTTCCGGGGGTATCTCTGTCTAAAACAAGAACAGAATCGCCCTCTTGAAAGTAATCAGATGTTCTTATGTAGCGTGATATGTCGGCATCACCCTCGTAATAAATGTCATCTGTTGATAATTGGTAGAAATCACTTGCCAGATCCTTAAGTGAGTAACGTACCTTTTCTGCAAACGTAGGTACTTGCTCATCCGTAGGAAAGTTTGCGCTATACAAAGCCACATTCTTTACAGCAAGTGGATAATCAGATGTGAATGTTAAAGTGATTTTTTCATCATACGTGTTAGGTATGAGTCCTTTTACCGATGTATATCCCGTGTTAAGCGGTAAGGTTTCTGTCTTGTATTCGTATGAGCCGACATATATTGAATATGTACCCTGTCCGAAATACTCAAAATAGAAACTTCTTGCTCCGTCTGCGGTAAAAGGTATGCTCCCTCTTTCCCGACTAACAATTTTCTGTCCGTTGGGAATGAGGTTCTTTATAGGATTATGGGCGATATTAATTGAATTAATAATGAATTTACCCGCCGTTGCGAGTTGGTTTAATCCCTCATTCGCTGCACCGGGCATCGCAGCTACGTAATCCTGTGTGGATGAATCAGCCGGAATGGTTGTTCCGTTTGCCGAAAACATCTTCTGTATTACTGTTAATTTAATATCTCCCCATGTAATCATCGTTTATATCTCCGTTATTTCTTTGCGGTTGTTTTCTTGGTTGTGGTAGGCTTTCTGTTGTATGCCCTTTTAGGGGTGTCTGTTGTCTTTGCCGTAGTAGGTTTAGGCTCTACTTCCTTAACTTCCTCTACGGGCGTTTCTGCCGTGTCAGAAACGGCTTCTATTGCATCTATTTCCGTTGCGTACTCGATTCCGTGTACTTTTATAAGATGCGCATTGCAAGAGCCATCTGCATTGATTTCATCAACGATGTACTCTAAATTTCCGTGAAAAAATGTTTCTCCAACTTTTCTCATTATTCTTCTCCTAAAAAACCCCCGCCCATAAAGGGCGAGGGTATGTGTGTGATGACAACTTATCGAGCTGCTTATGAAAGCTTTGTACCAGAGGAAGCACCGCCCATGATAACCCAACGCCAATCGTTAAATCCGCAAGACATACGAGCATAGCCGTTGTACTCAAGGTTACGAGTGTGGATGTTTACATCGTCCATAACGTCAAGAGGTGTTCTGTCGTAGAATACCATGCCGTTCATAGCGTTACGTGCTTCGGACGAGAAGATAATGTAAGGTGCGGTGCCGGAAGCTGCCTGCCAAAGCGGGTCAACAACGAGTTTCCAAATACCTTTCTGGGTGTTGATGTCGTTGTTAGCGCTTGCGATAACCTGATTAGAGTTGATGATTCTCTTAACGGTTTCCTCAAGTTTCCAACAGTTACCGGGAACAACGATTGTATCAAATGTGTAACCCATAATCTGTCCAGAATCGTTCTTAAAGTTACGTCCGATGTTGGCAAGACGGGTAAGCATATCTGCGTTGCTGCCGAATTCGTTTGTGAATACGTTAGACTGTGTAGCAACATTAGCCTTAACTGCCGGATGGCTTGTAGCAAAGAGTGCTAAACCATCGTTTGTAGTTCTGTCGAGTTTCTTCGCACGAGGCCCGATAGTAAACTCTGCGCCCTCAACCGAAAGAGCGTTAGAAGCAAGTTCTGCACGGGTTCTCTTGTAACCAAGTACAAGGTTTCTTGCGATTGTTCTTGCTTCGTCAAGTGATGAGTCATCCTTCATTTCCTTTGTGATTACAACACTCTTTGAGAATGCAGAGTGGATAATCAACTTGGGATTGGTTTCCTGAATGTCATCAAGAGGAGCAACGTCACCTTCGCTTACTACATCGAAAGATGCAAGTGAGGTAACGCCCGTCTGCTTTTCAGCATACTTCTTTGACTTCTTCTCAATAGCCAAGTTAGATACGAGTTCATCGTATTTAGTCTTTTCCTTGTCGGCATCCTGCATAACTGCGGATATCGCTCTGTCGGTATCTTTCCAAAAGTCATTGTTTAATGCACTATTTTTTGAAATTACGATTGCCATAGTTCATGTTCTCCTTTTCTTTACAAAATTATTCAAACTTAACAAGTACAGACTTGCCTGTTACGCCACCATCGGTAATGAGGGTAACAACACCGCTTGACGTAGTAGCAGTAACTTTCTTGGAATCGGCTGCGATGGTAACCTTTGCACCAGCCTTAAGAGCAGATCCGTCTGCGGAAAATACTGTTTCAAATGTCTGTCCGTCATAAACGGGATTAACCGCAATAGTGTCACCCGAAGCTGCAACCTTGTTGCAAGCACAGATGTACTGGGGCTTGTTTGCTCCGGAAACGTGTGCTACCGTGCCGGTTGAGGAATCAAGTTTTAAGGTATCGCCTACTTCATACGTAGCTGCGGTTGCGGGTTTTTCTTCGATAATGGGGTAGTTGTTGCCATTGTCATTTTTTACAAATGCAAACATATCTTTTGTTCTCCTTTACTTAAGTTGTTCGTTGTAGAGTTTTTTTCTCTCGGCATACGTTTTATCCGGGAATAACTGTTCCCACATAGCACGTAACTCAAGAGGGATATCAACGGAGTTGTCATTGGTAGCAACACCGTTCATAGGGTTTAAGTGCGCTTTGTTGCGTGTCTGATTGATTGCGCCCTGTCGGATTGCATCTTCTTTTGCAGAAGTCATTTTTCCGAAGTTCACAACCTTGTAGGCATCTGTTAAAGGCACTTCGTTCGTCATCGCATACTGCAATACTTCCGGGGGAACATCCTCAAAAGTTTTGATGTTGGCATCAAACTCACCAAGTTTTGCAACATCCGCATAAATCTGATTCATTGTTTCCTGTTGTTTGGCGTTCTCAAGGAATTGATTAGCCTGTTTAACAAGGGGATTGTTCTGAACCATTGCGTTTATCAACGCTGGGTCGATTCCCTTGTCGCTTAACTCTTTTTCAAGTCTTTGATTTTCTTGCGCATCAATCGCATCAAGGTATTCACGCTCCGAACTAATGGGTTTTCCCGTAATCGGATGGTTGTAGTTTCCGAATCTACGAGCAAACTCCGCATCACGTTCTGCCTGAATCTGTTTGAACTCGGCTTCTGCTCTCCTACGAGCTGCGGCAGCGATGGCATTGACATCAACGGTTGATTCTTCGGGTTCGTCAACTTCGTTTTTTGTTTCCTCTGTTTCGGACTCAACGGAATCACCATCTCCGTCTGTTTCCTCAACTTCCATCGGTTCAGCGACTTCCGATTCTTCTACGCTTGTGTCGATGTCTGCGGAATCCACATCATCGGCAAAAAATTGAAGATTAAGTTTTTTCATATTCAGTTCTCCTTTGGGTTTTCACGCTTCTCCTGCGAATTTTGTGCAAACAAAAAGCACCTACGTTTGTAGATGCTTCATGCTTGATGTCATGGTTACGGGGATGCTCCGTAAGAATCTGGAAATTCTCGGCACTAACGCCACCATGACGATAGGGGGTTACTAAATGGGATTTATTATGACTATTATTCCTCGCTCGGTACGCTCGGTTTGGATTCTTCAACGATTGCTTCAACTTCGCTTTCTTCCTCACCGATTACTTTGTCATAGTTTGAACATTCCTTGTTTCTACAAGAATATTCAAACCGAATGTATAACTTGTTATCCCGGATAACGTAAGTGGATTTACTTATCCTTGCTTCAATACTACATAACGGGCATAGCATTTTCTTCACCACCCATCTCTATCGGCATCTGTGCTTGCGCCATTGCCATTTCTTCTTTCTGTCGTGCAAGTCGTTCTTCAATGTTGCGCTTAATCTCTCCGGCGTTAGGATAACCATTACGCTCTTGTTCAAGCCAATACAGATACATGGTTTCCATATCGCCTAACTGTCCAAACGCACCGCTTTGAAGTTTAAGATCTGCCTGATTCCACATTGCTTCTCTGTTGGTAAGTAATGTAGAAGTCGGGTCAACATCAAAGATAAACTCGTCATTCCAATACCATTCGCCATTGGCATCCTGTTTAAGGAAGTCACGTTTATCAAAGTGTGCAAATTCTAACTCTCCATCCATACCGCTTGATGTGATAGGAATAGGAGCATCTGCATATGCAAGCGTAAACTTAAACATTAACTCGTAAAGTTTTGCGTATGCGCTATTTTTCATAATGCGCTTTGATTCCAAACGTCCGGCAACCTGATTGATTGAATACTGTTTTGCCGTACCTGATAATGCGGACGAATCGTACTTACCCTGAAAGGCATCGGATATACCAAGTGCCGATTTAGCCCAATCATAGTTTTCCTGAATCATCATTCTGTCTTGTGCCGTATCAGCTTGTATCGTGATTACATCAATCAACGCTTTCTGTGCGGGATTTTCAAGACGGATTATCTTAAGTTCTTCGTCTGTTGTTTCAAGTCCTACGTCTTTAGGCAAGGTAACGTAAGAACCGCCTTTAAGAAGTTTCTCATTTGTCTTTGAACCTAACTTCTTAATAGTGTCTTGCTGATCTGCTATAAAGTTGATGTCGTTATATCCAAGAAGCGAACGTCCTTTTGAAATGTTCTTACGAAGAACCAACGGAAATACGTTGGGCTTGTAATAAGGAATCTCAACATCTACTTCCACTTCCTCGATTATTGGCTCTCCCGTCATGGAATTGATGCCAGTTTTTACGTTGTTATATAAACGAATGGTTGACATCTCATCCTTGCGTGTTTCAAACTTCTTTGAACCGCATATAGGGCAAACATCACCCTCTTTAGGTGCGCCACAGTTTGCACAAACCGTAAGATGCCTTGCTTGGTAGTCATCTATGGATTCAAGTTCCACATCGCCACACCAACGATACAATCCAATGCCGTTATCTTCGTTTTTGTAATAAGCGGTAATAACAGTAACAATGTCATCTGTTGCTACGCCCTCACGAAGTTCGGTGTCGGTTTCTTCTTCTTCGCCAACATCCTTGTTGAATCTTCTCTTGATGTATTCCTTTGTCTGCGGTGTGCGGATAAAGTAGTAGTCCATCTTCTCAATCTCGGTTACTCCGGGTTGAGGTATCATCTGACGAGGATGTATGTCTTGAACCTCTAAATCGCCCATAGAGCAATGGTAACCTTTAGTGTTATCCCACTCTACTTGGCTAAATGAACCGCCCTGTACGGGTGTTGTACGCTCTTGCATATCATTGATTTCATCCAGATCCAACAATTTAATCTCGTTCTTGATAAATTCTTCGATGATTTTTGCCTGAGCCATGTCCTCTGCGTGAATAGGAGTTACTTTTGGCTGCGGAACAGACGAATCTACCTGTGATTCAATAAGTTCGTAGACAATATTTCGCACGTTAATGGCTAATTTCTTCGCATCTCCATCCCTTTTGTCATTGGGATTGCCTTTAACCTCTCTCGCACCCTCGTAATACTTTTCATACGTGTCCATAGCGGTTAAATAATCGGAATACTTTGCTTTTGCCGTTTCATAACGCTCTTGCCACTTAAGTAACTTCTTATTCTGTTCGGGATTCTTGATTTTCTGTGCCATCTTTTTCCACCATTTCATAGGATTGGTTCTCCCATATTCTTAACCATAAGGGCTTTTATCTCCTTTGATGCGTTCCGATAGTCCTCAATGTAACTTCTGCGCCACTTTTTACGCTCTGGCTTCGCTTTCTCAGGCGATGTTGTCCACCAAACAGAAAAATAACGCATGGAATCTACATCATGCGTTAAATCGTGGGGTATTTTTGAGTAAACTGTCGGTTTTTTCTTGTCTTTTTGGATTTTCTGCAAGCATCTAATCACATTTGGACAAGTATCTTTAAGGAAAGTTAACCTCGGCTTGCCGTTTTCACGTACCCGAAGCCACTCTTTTAAGGCTACACAACCATCAAACAAGTCATTTGATACCTTGATAAGCGGTATGCCGTTCTCGTTGAAGATGTCGGCACTTGATTTACCCGTTTCTCGTTGTCTATTCCATAAATCGGGCGGTGCTAACCATCCACTTATCACTTCATCTACGCTTATGCTCAATAATACTTGCGCAGCTTTGCTTATCGTAAGATCTGGAGCATCATATTCTCGGTAAACTTGTGCATCTCCGTTCACATCTATCGCTATCCAATGTGCGGATAACATATCAAGTCCGTAGTCAAGTGCTACATATCGCTTTAAATGCCCCGTTAGTTCTTCGTCTGTTTCATGCGTATCTCGTTTTACTTCCGGGAAGAACGCACCACCCGGCACCATGAGTGCTTCTTCTATCGTCGCAGGGTATTCAGCCGTTATTAAATCACCTAATGCCTTGCGTGTTTGCTCATACCACTCATCATCCCTACGTGGATCTACGTACCACGGAATGAATATCTTATTAAACCCGTTGTCAGGGTCGGTAAATATCGTTTCAAACAACGAACCTCGTTCTATTGTCGATAAGCCGATTACCTTACCACCGCCCTTACGGTTGATGGTAGGGAAACCACCTTGCCATATTTCTTCCGCAAATTGCTGGAACGCCCATTCATCAAAAATGATAAGGTTAACAGTAAATGAACGACCCGCTCCCGGACTACTTGCCAATGCTTTAAATACCGATTCCGTGTTATCAGGAAACTTTATTGTTAAGGTAAGTGCTGTTGCTTTGAATACCGCACCATCCCATCCCATAGGCTCATAGTCTTTCTCGGCTATAAGTTCGGGCATATATCTAAAGATTACCGCCAATCTACGTACAAGTTCTTTCGCTTCTTCTTCCGTCTTGGATAAACCGATTACGGATGAACCTCGCTTCGTTAACAGTAAGTGCGCTGCGATATGCAATACCAACCACGAGAAACCTAACTGTCGTGCCTTTAAGATGACATTCCAACGATGCGACATAATGGACTTAAGCGCATCCCTCTGTGCTTGCCACATATTGAACGGTTGCACCAAGTCTACCGCATCCTTATCCTCTATGTGTCCATAGGTATCAATGAAATACTCGATGTTCGTTCCACAATATTCAATTTCCGCTTCTCGGATTGTCTGCTTATCATTCATGCTCTCTCAAAAGGTGGTAATCAAAAAGGAACCCGTTATCGGATTCCCTTTAAGGTTTTATATTTAAGACTATACAAGTAGGGATTTGCACCCTACATATCGTTTCAACCATATCTCGATAGTTTATATGTGTTCCCTCTTACTCACTGGCTCGTCGCTCGTGTACTCCGCTATTCCTATACAGGTCATGAGTGTCCGACAACACGCTTACGCTAAAACATGATTGTTCGCGTCTACTTATTCCGCCATTGTATAATCTTCACTATACTTTAGTTGGTTAAAGTGCCAAACCTATTTTTTTATAAAATTATCTGACGGGCTTTTACGTTACGGTTGTTGATCCGACTTCGATACCGGGGGTGGGGTACGGTGGGGGGTGGGTA
>Ga0208694_1001429_pt1 | contig 29312 bp, 38 predicted proteins | sample AD_UKC078_MetaG_FD_184442 | JGI IMG/M metagenome (GOLD analysis project Ga0208694, IMG submission 184442) | Active sludge microbial communities of municipal wastewater-treating anaerobic digesters from USA - AD_UKC078_MetaG (SPAdes) (version 2) | ecosystem: Engineered > Bioreactor > Anaerobic >...
TATTCTCAGACTTGGCTCGAAATATATCAAGATTACCAAATGTCCGATAAATTGTCTGCCCTCCAAATGAGATATTTTCTTTATAAAGTTTATCATTAATATAAATATCGCAAGTTCCCGACGTTGATACATCGTAAGAGTGAATAATCAAAGTATATATTTTATCTTTTCCAAGTAAAACAGATTCAATTTTTGATGATAAATTAACTTTAATAAATACGGCATCCCGGCGCCTGTAAAACAACTTATCGATTAATATCACAACGGTCTTAACTTCAACAACTGCATTTTATCATCTTTTTCAGCTATTATCCGGAGATATTCGCCGCCGTCAAACAAAATCGATTCCGGAACTTGCGTACCGAGATAATCTGCATTAATTTTTGTTATTATTGTAATCCGTCAGTTTTTTGGGGTAAGGAGATGGATAACGCAAGTCTGCTCCAAAAAAATTGACACATATGTAACAAATATTTTTTATTTCCCAAAAAACCGGCGGGATACCTGAAAATAATTTAAATTTCTTCATATAAACTCCATAATTATCCCGATAATATTACAATTATACGACTAATAACTACATTGTCAATTATATTTCTTATTTTTAACGCGCCGCGCTTTGTTTTTTGGGAAAAATGACACATATGATACCAAAAATAAAACGACGCATATGGCGTCCAATTTCCATCGAGGAACGTTTGCGTCGCATATGGCGTCGATTTTTTATGCGACAATTGTCGCGCGCCTACCCGTCGCATATGTGTCAAATTTTACATTAGCATCATCTATGGTAAAAGTCAACGATAATCTTTGTTTTTTGAGTAAACTAAACTCTTTAAAAATAAAATTAACCTGCTTTATTTTACATACTATAGTAAAACAGCTAAAGGTCAATTTATACTTACTTAATAATTGTCATCGCGCCTCCTTATAAAATGTTTGATTAAGATCTGCTATTGCGACTAAACATCATCCATCTATACAGGCTCGAAGCCTATGATGTCGCTTTCGATGTAAGACTGACCGTTGATTAAATATATATTAATCATATGTACGAGCTCGAAGCTCATGTGTCTAAACAATCTTTCATCGTACTTAACCAAACTTGGTTCAATTATAACCGCTTTAGCAGATTTAATCAATACTTTTACCTTAGCATCATATGCGGCTTTGGTTTGACACATATGGCGTTAAGGATAAAATTGACACATATGCGTCGATTCCCCGCCCCAAAATACCGACGGGACGCGCTTTGTTTTTTGATTTTTGCGCTATATTTGTATAATTTTTATTACAATAAAATATTTTTTTTATTTTTTACAGTTGTTATTGACAATTAAAAAATAATTCATTAAAATTTTAATAATAATAGTAATTTAATTAATTGTATTGTCGATTTATATATATAGGGAATTCTAACGTAATTTATAGACGGGAAAGAGGTTTTTATGTCAAATAATATTAATAACTCAAACTTAGACAATTTGGATTTAAATTTGGACGATTTAGAATCGGATACTCTTTTAATCAATGAGGATGATTACTCCGATAATCTAAGTTCTATCGATAATCTCGAGGACGATTTATTAAATACCGAAGATTTGGATCTCAACGGGATGGAGTCGGAAATATCTTCCGAAGATTATCAAAATTTCAGTTCGGAAGAGGATTTGAATAACGATATTGACGTAAATTTTGACGATTTTGATTCGGAAGATATAAAACTGGAAGGTATCGAGGAAGAAGATATGAATCTAAACGGCGATATAGACAATTTTGAAAATTCTCATCTGGAAAGAAAAGATACCGACGAAGACTTTCAAACCGACAGTTTTTCTTTAGACGGAGAACTTGAGGAAGATAAGATTACTATGGATTCGACGGACGAACTGGACGATTTAAACCTCGACGATACCGGGTCGACGTTGGAAGACGACGATTTAGATTTATCCTTAGAAGAGAGTTTTAACGAGATAGATTCAGAAATTTCAAATGATGATTTTTCTTTGGACGAAGAATTGAATCTTAAAGAAGACCTTGGACTCAAAGACGAATTGTCGTTATCTTACGCCGAAGACGACGCGGCTATAGAAGAAGATTTGGACAATTTTAGCATAGATATGATCGACGATAAAGGGGAAGCGATAGAGAGTCTGGATGACGAATTTGGCGTCGATCTTAAACAAGGTCCGATAACTATAGATTTTACTAACTCCGGATACGACGACGACGTCCAATTAACGCCAAATTTATCCGGGTTAGACAGTTTTGACGATATCGAGTCCGAAACTATCGATCAAACCGAACTTGATATTGATGAAATCGAAGAACGAATGAGTAACGACGAAGAGATTCTCAATATATCGTTGCCGGAAAGAAAACCTCTTACAATCGACGACGAACAGGACGAATTTTTAAAATCAAGTTCTGACGACGATTTGTCTTCTATCGACGACAATTTTGCCGATATAACTTCCGAAGATGAAGATATTTCATTGGACGACGATTTCGAATTGGATAATTTAGACGAGGATAGCGCTTCGGTTTCAGAAAATTTTGGCGACGACCTAGCTTCCGATCTTGATACGTCAGACGACTTTGAAGATTTTAACATAGAAGAGATGGAAGACGAAGCCTTATCAAATATAGACGACAACTTAGTATCCGACGACGATCTGTTAAAACTATCGGAAGACGCTTCTTCTAACGTAGATTTGTCGGAAGATCAAATTTCCGACTCTGAAATAGAGCTCGCTAGAATGGCGGAAGAAGAGATTAATCTATCCGACGAGGACGATTTTTCCGACACGCCGTCCGGAGACTCTATATCAACCGACGGCGAACTTGATCTGGACATTGAAGAGATCGACGATTCCGATCTGAACGAGATAAATATAGACGACATAGACGATATAGACGTCGACGAGTCCGCCACGGACGCTATTTCTTTAGACGAAACGGAACTGAAGGACGTTGAAGACGTCATTTTTCCGGGCGACGACGATATGCCGGAGATCGACGACGATATAAAAAACGTCGGATTAGACGCCTCGCTAGACGATACCTCCGCCTCTATATCGCCGCTAACTGATACCGAAGACATTTTTGGTTCCGATATCGATATTGAAGAAGACTCGGAACTCCTAGATATTGAAGGGGAAACTTTATCTACAGAAGAAGAAGAGACCGCCAAAGACGAATTGGGAAGCGTGGAAGATATTAATCTTGAAAATATTCCGAGCGTGGAACCTATCGACGAAGAGACGGAGGAAGAGGTTATAGGGCTTTCCAACGACGAACTGGACAATATTTTGAACAGCACCGAGATCATAGAAACTTCTTCGGAAGACAACGCTATGTTAGACGAAGAAATCCCCGACTCTTTAGAGGATGTAGGCGTCGTAGAGGAAGAGGTCGACGCCCTAGAAATAGAAAACGAAATATCCGACGAAGAAATGGAAGAGGAGTACTCCGTCGATCTATCTGAAGAGCCTCAGACAATCGAAGAAGAATCGGAAACCATCGATATGTCAAGTTTTGACGCCGATTTGAAGCAAGTCGACGAGTCGGATTTGACTGAAGCGGAAGATTCCACTCAAATTATAGGGTTATCTTCTGCCGAAGAGGAGGAGATTTACAACAATTTAAGAAACGAGATGGAATCAAAAGAGGACGACGCGTCTATCCGGGTAGGCGGCGATTCTGAACTATTGAAATCCGAAGTCAAGTCGGTATTATCGTACTTAGATCAGCTTTTAGACTCGTTGCCGGAAGAGAAAATTAAAGAATTTGCCGAGTCTAAAGCGTTTGAGACTTATAGAAAATTATTTGAAGAATTAAATATCAAGAACTAGTATGGGTTATATATGGGCTTAGGATTATATAAAAAAGCGGCTGTTTACAGAGAAAAATTTCTCAATAGACCTAAAATTGGTTTATTAAAAAGAGCTGAAAAGTATGCGTCAAGCATTTTGAGCGATGAAAAAATTTTACTAGAGGATAATACCGAGGATTCTTTAGACAATCCGGCAGACGCGACCTTAAATTTACAACCCGAACCAGCCGTTATGGACGTCGATTCGGATAACGACGAAGATATTTTAGACGGCGACTACGAACCGGAGTTGTATTTAGAAGACGATAAAATCGAAGAAGTTGATATAAGTATCGACGATACTAGCGAATTTAATGATGAAGAATTTGATAATGAAATAGATAATGAAATAGATAATGAAATAGATGATGAAATAGAAGAAGATGACGATTTTCAATCCGCCGTCGCTTTAGACGGCGACTCAATAGAAGATATTATTACGGAAGAGTCGAGCAACTTTCTTAATAACGCTGAAGAGAATAGCGCCGTTGAAAACGAACGCTCTTTTTCAGAGACCGACGCGGACGCTCTTCTTGTTGAAGAGGTTGAAGACGAAGATAGTCTAATAGACGCAGATTTTACAAATTTAGAAGATGAAAACATAGAAATTTTAAGCGAAGCCGATTCGCATCTAGACTCCGACATTCCGTTTTCTTCAGACTCTTCTAACGAAGACGACGACGCCGAAAAAAACAGCGAAATCCTTAAAAAAATTAATGATGAAAACTATAATGAATTTACGGCGAATAATGAGTTAAAAAATTTTAAACCGATAATTAGTAAACAAGTAGATTATCTTGAAATATTAAACGCCGCTTCGAAAGAGACGGCGACTCTTGAGATAGGCTCGGATTCTTACGACAATTTTTTATCGATAATTTCTGAGAAATTTGGTTTTTCCAAATCCGCTTTATTAATTTTTTCGCCGCCTGTTAAAAAATTTGTTTTCTTGAGCGGTCAAAATGTCGACGAACAATCAAAACAAAAATTATCTTTCGACTTAGAATTCAATAATATTTATAAAACTTTAGCAAAAGAGAAGTCTTATCTCATATTGCCGGAGCATAATAATTTTGATATAATTAACGATCTTTTATCAGATAACGACAAATCTGATTCGGAATTTCAGCTTTATGCGCCTTTTATTTTTTCAGCTCGGATTATCGGCGTTTTTCTTGGTTTTAAAATGATTTCCGGCAACATTCCCGACTCCGAATGTATCAAGTCTTTAGCGATTTTCGGCAGATTTAACGGACCTCTGCTTTACAATCTTTTTCAACACAACTCGCTTAAATCCAACAAATCGGCTTCAATTAATTCTGCGATTGATGATTTTGAAAAAGATAACGACAACATTTCGCCGAACGAAACTGAATTTGAAGAAATTTCCGATGATGAAAACAATCAAATAAATCTTGATATTTCTAATAGCATCGACAACTTTAGCGATACTCAAACTTTAGAATTAGAAGAAAATTCAGAAAACGACGTAGAACTTTATACGCCGGATATTGAGACGACTCTACCGGAAGATCCTCAAATTTTAGATGAAGAAAACTCCGGCGACGTTGACGATATTGATTCATTAATAGATCCGAAGTACCAAAAACTTTTATACTTCTTAGAAGAAAAAATCTCAAAAGATTTAGTAAATACTATTTCTATGATTAAATTGTCTTTTTCAAACCTCGACGATCTAAAAGACGCGCACCCAAATTTTGATCTACCTTCATTTCGCAACGAAGCGCAATTTTTAGTCATAAACTCGATTGATCCCGACGGATACGTCAATGTTTTTGACAATTTAGACATAATCTCTATACTGCCTAATACTAATAAAGAAGAAGCTATTGAAAAATCTGAAAGCATAATAGAAGGGATAAAAAATATTTTTCTTGAGGCGGTCGGCTCTAAAGATATAGAAATATCGTTTAAGACCGCCTCCTATCCAAACGATGCGGAAAACGCGCTAACGCTTTTGTTAAACTTAATTAATGACTGACTACCTAAAAGTAACCGGTAGAAAAGGTTTTATTACGTACAAATTCGCCGATAAATACTTATATTCTAATTACGATCCTTACCAAGAAGCGGCGCTTTTTATTGAAAAATCTGAGCGTAAATCCGGTAAATTTGCGCTTACGTTTTGCGGCGCCGACTTCGTTAACGCAGCCCTGTTAAAAAAAGGGTATCAAACTATACTATCCTTTGAGCCGATAATTTTTGACGACGCTTCGGACTCTTCAAAAATTTTAAGATGCCGCTCGTTAAACGAACTTGAAGCGCGCATCTTACAAAACAATATCGATCCGGTTCAAATAGAACTTTTCATTTGGCTTCCTTTTATAGAGACAAACGCTCCGATTTTTTTACAATATTTAAAACAGATAAAAAATCTTTTGAATAAAATTACGCTTTCTAATAAAACTGAGAAGCATTTTGGATTTGTCGAAACGCGAAATTTTTTAAGAAATATTTACGCTAATAATAAATTTAATATTCTATGCAAATCCGCTAAAAAGACTAACCCGGCGTTAATTATCGCGTCGGGCTATAGTTTGATAGATAATATTGATTTTATCAAATCCGCGATGAAAAAAGCTTACCTATGCGCTCTCCCTTCGGCTCTCCCTTTTTTGGAGGCGTCGGGGATTACGCCGGATTTGGCGATAGTTACAGATCCGGGTTATCCTTCGTATTATCATATGGCGAAATTTAAAAAAAATATTTTAGCTATCGCCCCGCTTTCTATCCAACCGACGATAGTTTCATTAAACAACTATAAATTTATCTTTTTTAACTACCAAAATTTTCCGGATAAATTTATTTTTGACGACGCAAACTCCGTTTCCTCTCCTCCGGAAGGAAGCGTAATTTTTAATCTTTTGAACATTCTTCCTCAGCTAGGCTTTGATACCTCCATAATCGTCGGGCTTGATTTTTCATATTATAAAAACAGAAGTCATATCAACGAAGGCTATTTTGAAAAAGAATACTACTCTCAAGCCGATTATTTCAAATCGATAGATTTTCATCTCAAGCGAATTTCCGCTCAAAAAGATAAATTTTATTACTCCGTAGGGGATAAATCTTTTTACGCCGACATCTCTTTAAAAATTTACTACGAACACTTTATCGATAGAGAATACGATCTTGAAATATTAACTTCTAACAAATGTTACAACCCTTTGTCCGATAAAATCAAAAAAGTCGGCGCGGAGTATTTTGATCTGTTTGAAAACAAATCCGACCTACGCGATCTTTTAGAAATAAAACAAAAAACTATCGATCAAGAATTAATAATTAAACTAAATAGTATTTTATATAACGATAAAAATATGTTAAAAGATTATTTATACTATTCCGACGATTCGGATATGCATAAAATATTTTTAAAAAAGATTAAGAGCGCTTCAATTGATTTTAGCAAATAACGTCAGATATGTTTCAAAAAAACTATTTAATCTTCTACAAAACGCAGAAAACGTCGACGTGTTTTATAAACTTTCAAAAGACGGAGTCAAAGTCCCTTTTTTTAATAACGTATCTCTATGCTCTTCATATTATCCTTTTAAAGAGTCCGAGCAATTAAAAAACGTTCAACTTGCCGATTCGTATCTAACCTTCGATATAGGTTTTGGAGCGGGATATCATCTCTTTAATATTTCAAAAACGACAAAATTGTATTCGATAGTTTTTAACTATCCTTTGATCAAAAACATTTTGTCTAACGTCGATCTGTCGTTATATTTTACGGACAATCTTTTTTTAATAGATATTTCCGAAATTTCCAATGTTATACATACCGAGTATAAATCTCATATAAACGTTATATCGGCTCAATATTTTAATAATAATTTTACCAAAGATATAGCTCGAATAAAGCGGCTTATAGCGGATGTTTTTAATAACTATCTTGTTGAAAAAAACACAATACAAAAATTTGGTTATTTGTGGCACCGCAATATTATGAAAAACGTCGTTAAATACTACGATAATTACTTTAATTTTGACGATCTTGCTATCTCGGATAAAACTATTTTAATAACCGGAGCCGGATACTCTTTAGATCAAAATCTTGATTTTATAAGAGATTTTAGAGATAGGTTTTATATAGCGGCAACCGATACTTCCGCTTTGATTTTGCTAAAAAACAAGATAATTCCCGACTCAATTTTCTCTTTTGATTGTCAGAATTTTACAAATATGCATTTTCTTAGAAAATCAAAAATTAGAGTATTTTCTTGCTTTACGTCGCCGATTTATCTTAGCGCTCCGTTTACGCATACTTTACTCTTTTCAGATCACCCTTTCAAAAATATTTTTGAAAAAGCCGGGTGGAAAACATATAGTTTATCTTCGCAATCCCGCAACATAGGTATGGCGATCGTCGAATTTTTTACTAAATATTTTGAAGAATTTGATATTGTTACCGTCGGCATAGACTATGCGATTTTTGACGATTATTTGTATTCAAAAAACTCTTACTTAAACGATATTTTTATTACCGCTCAAGATTTTATAAAATCCCCCGATCTCTTATATTCAAAAATATTGTATAAAAACGCTTCAACTATAGAAAAAAATAACTGGAAAACAAATTCTTATTTACAATCTTTTTCAGAATATCGTATTTCTAAAAAAGTTTTTACCATTTCCGCTTCGCCTTTTACAAACTTTGTTTTTATCTCCGGAGAAGAGTTGTTATCTAAAAACAGCGTTAACGCGAAGATATTGCCTTTTAGATTCCGTCAAATAGAGAAAATATATTTTAAAAATATAATAAATGATTTTATAAATAGAGACATAACCCCTATGTTGCCTCTTATTCTTTCTAAGAATATTAAAACTGACATACAAGATTTAACGGCTGCGTATATCGATAACTATTTTATAAATTAATAGCGCAACGCCGATAGCGCTGATTAAGCCGTTGTATATAAAATATTTTGTTTTAATTTTTACTTCGTATATAGTATTAGATTGAGAATAATATTTCGATTGAAGAGATTTTAGTATTTTCCGATAAAACAATTTTATACTAAACTTATTTTGTATCAGCTCAAAAAAATAATAAAAATACGATATTGACAACGCAATTTTTTCATTTTTAAGACTTGAAAAAAACAGCGCTTTATTCTCCTTTAATATGTTTACCGTAAAAAACGCCGTTGAAAAAAGGGCGGATATTCTTACTAATCCGTTGAGAACGCCTTTATCCGTTATATAAAATCCGCAAAACTCTTTTATAATTTTACCGTCCGCGCCAAAAATATTTAAAATAAAAATAATGAAAAAAATTATAAGTATTCTTAAAAATTGCTTAGCATTGAAATTTTTAAAAGCCAAATAAAAGATAAACTCGTAAACGACAATAAAACTTAGCTCTTTTATAAATATAATCGACGCAATAATAATAAGATGTATAATCGACGACGTTAAAAATAAAAAATGCTTCCCTTTTGATGGAAGCATTTTTCTTTTGCTTTGCATTTTATCTATTTTTCATTAACTTCCGCAGTTTTTACGATACTCTTTAGTTTTTCTATGGCTTGAACGCAATCTTCCGTAGTTTTGTAAACCGAGCTAACCGCTATTATCTCGCCGCTCTCCGACTTCAATCTATATTTAACGCCGCCGTCTTTATCCGAATATATTTCGTATTTAGCGCCGGTTACGTTAACCTCTTCGTCGCTATCTAAATTAACGGTTTTTGCATCCGCGCCATACTTTTTAACAGACTCGATCAATCCCGTTACGGCAGTTTTATCTTTTTGAACGTCGCATGAGATCAACGTATTGTTATCGGCGTCTTTCAATTCATATTTAAATTCCTCATCATTTTTTGAGCTTATTTGAAACTGAGGCGACGTTAATTTAACGGCGCTTTCGCTCTTTTGCGTATCTTTCACATCCGCAGATTTATCCGATTTTACCGATTTGCCGACGCCCGTATCTTTTCTCTTCTTTCTCTTTGTCGTTTGTATCTCGTCGGTTAACAGTTCGATATAAGCCATATCGGCTCCGTCGCCCTTTCTCTTTTTTAACTTAATAATTCTCGTGTATCCGCCGTTCCTGCCGACATATCTGGGAGCAATTTCGTCAAAAAGTTTTTTTAAAATATCTTTTTCCTGAATTACTTTGCTTATTAGTCTGATATTATGAAGATTTTTTACTCTCGCTCTGGTTAATATTTTTTCCGCAAATTTCTTAAGCTCTTTTGCTTTTACTACAGTCGTTTCAATTTTCCCATATTTTAAAAGCGAAGTCGTCATATTTCTATATAGAGCCTTTCTATGGGCTTTAGTCCTATTTAAGGAACTAAAAGATTTTATATGATTCATTTGTATCCCTCTCTTATTTCTTTTTATTAAAAACTTTGGCTACAACATCTTCCATACCAAAAGATAACTTATGCTTAGCAAGTTTTTCCTTTATCTCTAATAGAGATTTTTTACCAAAGTGTCTTATCTTAGAAATATATTCTTCCGACTTAGAAACCAGATCGCCGATAGTTCTGATATTTACCGTTCTCAAGCAATTAGAAGCTCTTACCGATAACTCCAACTCGTCGACGGGAGTCTCTAATAGAGCCTTAAGTTCGTCGTCCTCTTTGTTTTGCTCCATCTCTTCGACTTCGTCTTCCTCTTCAAAATTAATAAATATCTGCAAGTGGTCTTTTAATATTTTCGCCGCCCCGGCCATAGCGTCTTCCGGCTTTATCGAACCGTTAGTCCAAACTTCAAACGTCAACTTATCGTAATCGTTTCTTTGTCCTACTCTTGTATTCGTAACTTCATATTTCACTTTTTCTATGGGGCTAAACATTGCGTCGATAGGAATCGTTTCGATATTTTCAACATACTCTTCTTGTCTCTCCGCGTCGATATAACCCCTTCCAAGATCAATCTGAAGTTCGATCTCAATATCTCCATTTTCGCTTAAAGTCAATAGATGTAAGTCTTTATTAAACACTTCGATAGTGTCGTCGACTTCCAAATCGGCCGCCTTTAAAGAATAATTTCCTTTCTTTTCAATCTTAATTGTTTTGGATTCCAGTTCGTCGATTAATTTCAACTTAACGTTTTTCAGATTACTAATTACTTCGTGCGTCTCTTCAAGAACTTCCGGAATCGGTTCAAAAACTGAAGATAGAGCTTTAAATTCGCCCCCCTCGGACTTTGTTTTTATCACGATGGCCGATATAGCGTATCCCGGGATACTTGACAACAACACTCTCCTAAAAGTATTGCCTATAGTATGTCCAAAACCTCTTTCAAACGGATAAATTATAAATCTTCCATAATTAGGAGTCTCCTCTTCTTTTTCGTAACTTATCCCTTTCGGTTTTTTAAATCCTTTTACTAATGCCCTTGAATTCACTATATACTCCTAACAACATTATTTTACTTTGAATACAACTCAACTATCAATTGCTCGTTAATATTTGCAAGGTCCAGTACTTCGCTTCTTCTTGGTAATTGTTTAACTACGCCTTTACCATTATCAATATCCACCTCTAACCAAGGAACTACTCCCTGAGAATTTATCAATTTCAAAGCGTCCAGTATAACGACAGATTTTTTGCTTCTTTCTTTTACGGATATAACGTCGCCCTCTTTTACGTTATATGAAGGTATATCTACTTTTCTACCGTTTACATTGATGTGTCCGTGCAATATTATCTGCCTTGCTTGACTTCTAGAAGTCGCAAAATGCATCCTATAAACGATATTATCGAGCCTTGACTCCAATATTCTAACTAAATTATCGCCAGTTACGCCTTTTTGAGCGTTTGCAAGACGAAAATATCTTCTAAACTGTCTCTCCAAAACGCCGTACATCTGCTTAACTTTTTGTTTCTCTTTAAGTTGAATTCCAAAAACAGACATTTTTTTCATTCTAAAACCGGTCGCTTTCCCGGGAGGTCCTTTTCTCAGCAAACTATCCTTCTTATCTATCGGACATTTAACGGTAGAGCACCTTTCGCCTTTTAAAAACAACTTTTGATTTTCCGCTCTACATCTTCTGCATTTTGCTTGTAAATATCTAGCCATCTTCTATTCTCCTAAACTCTTCTTCTCTTCTTCGCTCTACAGCCGTTATGCGGCACCGGGGTAATGTCCTTAATAATAGAAACTTTCAAACCCAGATTATCTAGCGTTCTTATTGCAGACTCTCTACCCACTCCCGGTCCTTTAACGTATACTTCAACCTCTTTTAATCCATAATTATCTCTAGCTTTAGCAGCGGCTTTCTCCGTTACTAATTGGGCGGCGAATGGGGTCGCTTTCTTTGCGCCTCTAAATCCCGCCAACGCGCCCGAGGAAGCCCATGAAAGAACGTTTCCCTTTTGATCGGTTACCGTTACTATTGTATTGTTAAAGGAAGCCTGTATGTAAACTCTTCCGTATCCTACTACCTTTTTTTCTTTTTTCTTGCTCTTTACTACTGTTTTCGCGCTCAAATTTATTCTCCTTTTATAAAATCACAATTAAAGTTTTATGTTTTTACTATTTCTTCTTTCCGGCAACAGTTCTTTTTTTACCTTTCCTCGTTCTTGAGTTAGTTTTAGTTCTTTGTCCTCGAACCGGAAGCCCTTTCCTGTGTCTTAGTCCTCGGTACGAACCAATATCCATTAATCTTTTTATGTTCATATTAACGATTGTTCGAAGTCTACCTTCGACGTTATATTCGTTTTCGATAACTTTTCTTAATTCGTTAATCTCGGACTCGGTAAGATCGTTCGCTCTGGTTCCAAGTTTTACTTTTGCTTTTGCGCATATTTCAAGCGCCAGAGACCTTCCTATTCCATAAATATAAGTTAACGATATCTCTATAGGTTTATTTGGTAAATCAATACCGGCAATTCTCGCCATATATAAAATCTCCTTTTATTTTTGTCTTTGTTTGTGTCTTGGATTTTCGCATATTACTCTAATAACGCCTTTTCTTTTTATTACGCGACATTTATCGCATATAGGCTTAACGCTCGCCCTAACTTTCATAACTAACCCCTTTCTTTACCTCTTCAGCAATTAAATATTTCTTGATCTAATTCTACCTTTTTTTACCAAACCATCCTGATGATGCATTTTTAAGTGACTTTCAATTTGACTCATCGTGTCAAGGTCTACTCCGACGATAATTATCAAGGAAGTGCCTCCTAACAGATAAGCAAAACTAGCCGGAAATTCCGGTATCAAAGCGACTATTATAGTAGGAATAATCGCAATGAAAGCCAGAAAAATCGATCCAGGTAAAACTATTCTATTTAATATCTTAGTTAAATACTCTTCAACTTTATTAACCGGTACTCCGGGAATAGATCCCCCGTTTTCTCTTATATTTTTCGCTATCTCTTTTGGATTAAGCGTAACTTGAGTATAAAAGTACGCAAAAAATATAATTAATAAAGAATAAACGATCATATATACCACGCTGCCCGGCGTCATAGCTCTTCCAATAGCCTCTATCCAACCCACTCCGGCAAACAGAGAAGACAAAGTTGAAGGCGCTATTAGTAAGGAGTTCGCAAATATAATCGGAATAACGCCCGAGGGATTAATCTTTAAAGGTAAATAGGTGTTTGGAGCGCCCCCGTAAACCTTTCTACCGACTATTCTCTTTGCGTAATTAACCGGAATCTTCCTCTGTCCCTGTTGTTCGTAAATTACTAAAGCGATTACAAAGATAAACATAATAAGGATAGCCAAAACGACGGGAATATCGAGTTCTCCTCTCTGAACTTTATCAAATAGTTGCTTGATAGCTCCGGGAACTCGCGCCACTATACCGGCAAATATTATCAAAGAGATACCGTTTCCGATACCTTTTTGAGAAATCTGTTCGCCTAGCCACATAAGTATAATCGTTCCCGTCGTCGTAATAACGACGGTTGAAATATAAAAAAGTATTTTTGGAGACATAACGACAACTTCTTCCGGCAAGGAATTTATAAAATTTATCGTTAAAAAACTTTGTAAAATACATACCGGCAAAGTGCCCAATCTAATAAACTGGTTAATTTTTTTTCTTCCGCCGTCTTCTTCCGACAATCTCTTCAACGAAGGCATAATCATCAATAAAAGCTGCATTATAATTGAAGTAGTAATATACGGCATTATCCCCAAAGCGAAAATCGACATATTATCAAACGCGCCGCCGGCAAAAAAGTTAAAATATTCAAACAGAGGATTTCCGCCGCCGCTTTGCGACTGTAAAAACAACTTTAGAGCGGTAAAGTTTATCCCGGGAACCGGTATTTGAGCGCCAATTCGATATACAATAAGTATTCCTATTGTAAAAAGAATTTTATTTCTCAACTCTTTTATTTTAAAAATATTTACAAAAGCATTTGCCATCACATTTTTCCTTAGCCCAATCTAAATCGGCTGTTTTAGTTTTTATTTAACTCAACGACTTTTCCGCCGGCTTTTTCAATTTTCTCTTTTGCAGATTTAGAAAAAACGTCGGCATGAACCTCAAGTTTTTTATTCAAATCGCCGTTACCTAATATTTTAACTCCGCTTCTTGATAATGGAATCAATCCGGCTTTGTCTAACAACTCTCTATCGACTACCGCGCCGTCTTCAAATTGATTCAAAATATATACGTTTACTTCATTATAATTCTTTTTAAAATGAAAATTCTTAAAACCTCTTTTAGGCAATCTTCTGTAAAGAGGGGTTTGTCCCCCTTCAAATCCAAGTCTGACTCCGCCGCCTTTTCTTGAATTTTGTCCTCTATGACCTTTTCCCGACGTCTTACCGCTGCCCGATCCCGGACCTCTTCCCACTCTACTTCTCTTTTTTACAGAATTTTTCGGCGGTCTCAATAGTTCAATGCTCATAACACCCTTCCTATTTTACAATTTCTACTAAATGTTTTACTTTAAAAATCATTCCTTGAATGACCGGACAGTCGTTGTGTTCTCTAATCTGATTAATTCTCCTTAATCCCAACGCCTTAACAGTAGCTCTTTGATCTTCCAATACCCCATAAATAGATTTTACCAATTTTATTTTAATCTTTTTAGCCATTTTTAACCCTTTATAACCTATAATACTTGCTAAAACAACTCGCTCATTTTTTTGCCTCTTTTATTAGCTACGTCTTTAATATTTTTTAAAGACAAGAGACCGTTCAAAGCCGCCTTTGTTACATTTAATTGATTTTTCGATCCCAGTATTTTCGCCAATATATCGTTTACTCCAACAACGTCCATTAAAGACCTTACGGCTCCGCCGGCTATAACTCCCGTACCGGGCGCGGCCGGTCTCATAATAACCTTCGAGCTTTTATATCTTCCTATAACTTCGTGAGGAATAGTTTTTTTCTTAGTCAAAACGACCTTAAACATCTTCTTCCTGGCGTTTTGCCCCGCTTTCGATATTGCGTCCGCGACCTCGTTTGCTTTACCAAATCCGATTCCGACTTGACCGGCTTTATCGCCTACTACAACCAACGCCGCAAAACTAAATTTCCTACCGCCCTTTACAACTTTAGCGACTCTACTTAGTTTTATGACCTTCTCATTCATCGAAATCTCGGGAGACTCCATATCGTCCAAAACTATATTTTTACTCTCTATATCAGACATCGTTTACCTCGCTATTATTTTGTTTATTAGAATTTAATCCCATTTTCTCTTGCGGCGTCGGCAAGAACTTTTACCTTACCGGTATACAGATAACCGTTCCTATCAAACACGACGGTTTCTATTTTCTTTTTTTTCAACTCTTCGGCAATATCTTGCCCGACTTTTTTCGCAATCTCTTTGTTCAATTTTACCGCTTTCTTATCTTTAAAATAAGCGATACTAGAGGCGCTCGCTAAAGTAGTCCCGCTATCGTCGTCGATAGCCTGAACGTATATATATTTATTGCTTCTAAATACCGAAAGTCTCGGCTTCTCTACAGTCCCAAATATTTTCGTCTTTATAGATTTTTTTCTTCTTAACCTTCTCTCTATAACCCAATTTTTTTTAAACATAGTATCTCCATTAGATTCATAATAATTTTTATTTCTTAGCCGCCTTTCCCGCTTTTCTTCTGATCTTTTCGTCGGAATATTTAATCCCCTTACCTTTATACGGCTCCGGCTTTCTTAATTTCCTTATTTCCGACGCGACAAATCCAACTAAATGTTTATCTATACCGCTAACGATAATTTTAACATTTTCTTCTACCGCAACCTTTACCTCTTTTGGGATAGGATACTTTATTACGTGCGAATACCCCAGATTCAACACTAAATTTTGCCCCTCGACGGCGGCTTTAAATCCGGTTCCGCTTACTTCAAGTCTCTTTTCAAATCCCGTAGTAACGCCCTTAACCATATTTTGAATCAGCATTCGATATAACCCATGAGCCGCTCTAACGCTCTTCTCATCGCTTTTTCTATCTATTATTAATCTATTCGCTTCATTCTTAACTAAAATGTCGCTATTTATATCTAATTCCATTTTGCCTTTAGGTCCTTCGACAACTACCTTATTTCCGGAACTCGTAACCTTCGCCTGAGCGGGTATCTCTATAGGTAATCTTCCAATTCTTGACATTATAATCCCCTTTATTTTTTACAGTTTATATCGCCGATAATAAACGTACTCGTATATAATATATTAAACGCGTTTTGTCAATAAATTTACCAAACGCTGCATAATATTTCGCCGCCGACTTTTCTTTCTACAGCCTTTTTCCCGGTAGTAAGCCCCGTGGAAGTAGAGACGATAACGGTTCCCATACCGTTATATAATCTTGGTATATCTTTATACCCTTTGTAAATTCTCCTCCCCGGTTTGCTTATTCTCATAAATCCTTCTACGACGGACTTACCGTCGTCGTCGTACTTCAAAAACAATCTTATAAAACTTTTTTCGTCTTCAACGACTTTTTTGAAGTTTTTAATATACCTTTCGTTCTTTAAAATTTTTATTATTTCCAACTTCTCCTTGGAAGGAAAAATATTTACTTTCTCGTGTTTAGCCAAAATTGCGTTATTAATTTTAGCCAACATATCTCCAATTGTATCATGGACTGCCATTCTTCTCTCCTATTTTTAAATTACCAAGACGATTTAACTACGCCGGGTATTTTACCCTGATTAGCCAACTTTCTAAAACATATTCTGCACATATCAAATCTCCTCAAATACCCTCTCGGTCTACCGCAAATATTACACCTATGCTTTATCCTAACCTCAAATTTAGGTTTTCTTCGGTATTTTTCAATCATCGCTTTTCTTGCCATAATATTTTTACTCCTATCTTTTTACAAAGGGCATATTAAATAATTGCAACAATGTCTTCGCTTCGTCGTCATTTTTTGCCGTAGTTACAATTGTTATATTTAAACCTTTAATTTCGTCTATTTTATCAAAATTTATCTCCGGAAATATAAGGTGTTCTTGAATTCCCATCGAAAAATTTCCTCTCCCGTCAAATCCGGTAGCTTTTACCCCCCTAAAATCCTTTACTCGAGGAAGAGATATATTTATAAGTCTATCTAAGAACTCGTACATTCTCGACGCTCGCAACGTAACCATACAACCGATCTCCATGCCGTCTCTCAATTTAAAAGCGGCGATAGATTTTTTAGATTTTGTTTTTACGGCTTTTTGTCCGGCAATTAAAGTCAAATCGTCCGCCGCTGTTTCGACCTTTTTTTTATCCTGAATCGCTTTGCCAACGCCCATACTCAAAACTATCTTTTCGATTTTAGGAATATCCATAACGTTTTCATATTCATATTTTTTCTGTAATTCCTTAACTATCGTATCTTTATACATCTGTTTTAATCTTGGTTCCATTTTCTCTCCTAATAAACAATCTCGGCGGAACATTTTTTACATATTCTTACTTTATCGCCATTTTCTTTAACTAAAATCCCTACTCTTACGCTTTTCTTGCATTTTGGGCATATTACTTGAGCGTTAGATATATCTATACCCGCCTCGATAGTTTTGATGCCGCCGACTTGATTTTTATTACTTTTTCTAATAGTTTTCTTCACTAAATTTAAACCTTCTACTAAAACCGTCCCTTTAGCTCTATCGACCCTTAGCACCTTACCGCTTTTCCCCACATCCTTACCCGCTATAATCTTAACCATATCGTTTTTTTTAATTTTTTTAAATTTTATCATTTTTTTCTCCAGAACTATAATACTTCAGGCGCTAGGGATACAATTTTCATATAATCCTTCTCTCTCAACTCCCTGGCGACCGGTCCAAAAACTCTCGTGCCTTTTGGATTCTTATTTGCGTCTATTATAACAATCGCATTATCGTCAAATTTGATATACGAGCCGTCGGATCTTTTGTACTCCCTGTTAATTCTGACGATAACCCCCTTTAAAACCGTTCCTTTTTTTATCGGGCTATTCGGAATACACTCTTTCACGGTAACGACTATAACGTCGCCAATAGAAGCGTATCGTCTCTTCGAACCGCCTATAACTTTTATGCACTTTACCATTTTAGCGCCGCTATTATCCGCTACTTTTAACATAGTCTCCATCTGTATCATTTGCCGTCTCCTACTTCGCTTTACTTATTATTTTTACAAGTTTCCAACACTTTTCTTTACTAATCGGCCTACTCGACTCTATCATTACGGTATCGCCTTCTTTGCATTCGTTATTTTCATCGTGAGCTTTAAATTTTTTAGTCTTCTTTACGTATTTTTTATATAATGGATGCAAATACTTATATTCAACGCTGACTACAATTGTTTTATCCATTTTGTCGCTTTTCACGACGCCAATCATAGATTTAATAATCTTATTTTTAACTTGATTGCTCACTTTATTTCTCCAGTTTATTTATTTCTTCTTTTATTTTTTCCAACTCTCTTTCATGTAAAACGGTTAAAATTGTCGCTATATTTCTTCTAATAGCTCTCAATTGCAAAGGATTCTCAACAACGCTAACAATTTTCTTAAATCTTAATTCGTTATAAACTTTTTTTAACTTATCTCTTTCTGATATTAACTCCGCAATTGTTTTTTCTCTTAATTCTTTAACTTTCATTTAAAATCCTCATTATTTCTATAACGTTTCTCTTCTTACTAACTTTGTTTTTATTGGAAGCTTTTGTCCGGCTAACCAAAACGCTTTAGTTGCAATTTCCTCTGTAACACCGGATATTTCAAAAAGAACTTTCCCCGGTAATACTTTTGCTACGTAATACTCTACGTTTCCTTTACCGTTACCCATACGAGTTTCAGCTGGTTTCTTTGTATATGGAATATCGGGATAAACTGTAATCCATATATTACCGGCTCTTTTTAAAGATCTAGATATAGTTCTTCTCGTTGCCTCAATCTGTCTATTTGTTATAAGTTTTGGCTCTAACGCCATCATTCCAAAATCGCCAAATACTACTTTGTTGCCTCTGTGCGCGACGCCTTTAAATCTCCATCTCTGTTGTTTTCTAAATTTTTGTCTTTTCGGCATTAACATATATATACTCCAAATTAGTTATTATTTTTATTCTTCGCCCTTTTTAGCGCCTTTTCTTTGTTTTTTAATTAACTGCCCCGCATCTTCTTTAATATCTTTTTTCAATATTTCTTTATTAAAAACCCACACTTTAATTCCCGTAGCTCCATAAGTTGTAGAAGCAGTTGATACGCCGTAATCAATATCGGCTCTTAAAGTATGAAGAGGAATTCTACCTTCTCTATACCATTCGGTTCTAGCCATATCGGCTCCGCCCAATCTCCCCGAACACTGTATTTTAATTCCGTTTACTCCGCCTTTTTTAGCGTCCGCCATTACTTTCTTCATAGCTCTTCTAAAAGGAACTCTACCCATAAGCTGTTTTGCTACGTTATTTGCTATAAGTTTAGCGTTAACTTCCGGTTTTTTAATCTCTTTTATTTTTATATCAACTTTTGATGAAGTCATTTTAGCAATTTTGGCCGTTAAGTCTTGTATGTTCTTACCATCGGGACCTATAACTACGCCGGGTCTGGAAGAACTAATTAAAATCGTTATTCTATCGGGTTTTCTATAAATCTCAACCTTGGATATTTCGGCCGTTACTTTCTTACCCTTTTTTTGATCTTCGTTACTATAATTATACGCTTCTATAATATCTTTTATCTTAAGATCTTCATGCAAGGATTTTGCATAATTCTTTTTATCTACAAACCATACTGAGTCCCAAGTTTTATTTATACCAAGTCTTAAACCTACCGGATTAACTTTTTGTCCCATTTATTCATCTCCCCTATTGCCGACTTCTATCTGAACATGACAAGTTCTTTTTAATATTTTCGAAGCTCGTCCTTTTGATATTGGATGAAATCTTTTCATCGTTGGACCGCCGTCGACTAATATTTTCTTAATATATAAATCTTGTTCGTCTACATTCTTATCTTTATTCAAATAATTAGATCTAGCGGAATGTATAAGTTGTTTCAGTATCGCCGCCCCTCTATTAGTCAAAACCGATAAGTAAGACTCGGCGTCGACGACATTTTTATTCTTTAATTCGTTTGCCACTCTTCTTACTTTATAAGGAGAGATTCTAATATATTTCAAACTTGCTACCGACGTCATTTTTTACCCCTTTGCTTTTTTTTCAGATCCTGAGTGTCCCCTAAACGTTCTCGTAGGAGAAAATTCACCCAATTTATGACCAACTAAATTTTCAGTAACATAAACGGGTATAAATTTCTTTCCATTGTAAACGTTTAAAGTTAAACCAACCATCTCAGGAAATATAGTCGATCTTCTCGACCACGTTTTAACCGGTTTTTTTTGACCGGAATTTTTCATATCTATAACTTTTTTATATAAATGCTTATCTATAAAGGGACCTTTTTTTACGCTTCTTGACACTTTATTCTCCTTATCCTATATTATCGATTATTTCTTTTTTCTTCTTATTATCTGATTAGAAGAAGGCTTCTTTTTTTGTCTTGTCTTGTAACCCTTTGTCGGTTTGCCCCATGGCGTAACTGGATGTCTTCCGCCTTTAGTCTTACCTTCTCCTCCGCCGTGCGGATGGTCGATAGGATTCATAGCGGTACCTCTAACGCTTGGACGAATACCCAAATCTCTTTTTCTACCGGCTTTACCAATGTTTACTTTATTAAAATCAATATTGCCAACCTGCCCGATAGTAGCAAAACACATTTCATTTATATATCTCATTTCGCCCGACGGCATCTTCATAATTACTTTGCCGTTTTCAAAACCTGATATTTGAGCGTAAGCTCCGGCTGATCGAGCTATCTGAGCGCCTTTGTTTGGCTCCATTTCTATATTATGAACTATAGTTCCTACGGGAATATTTTTCAATCTAGCGCAGTTGCCTATCTCAATCTCTACCGAATCGTCCGCTTTAACAACGTCGCCGACTTTCAATTTATCCGGACAAATTATGTATCTTTTTTCCCCATCTCTATAAAACAGAAGAGCTATATTTGAGCTTCTATTGGGATCATACTCTATCGAAGCCACTCTCGCTTCAACGCCATATTTATCTCTCTTAAAATCAATCTCTCTAAATTTTCTTTTAGCGCCGCCGCCTCTATGTCTAATGGATATTCTACCATTCCCCGCTCTTCCGCTTCCTCTTTTCTTCCCCTTTGTAAGCGCTTTTAAAGGCTTTACGTCGGTAATCTCATCGTATGTCAGAACCGTCATGTTTCTTAAACTTGGCGTCGTCGGATTATATCTTTTGATTCCCATTATCTACTCCCTTACACACCTTCAAATATTGCGATTTTATCGCCTTTTTTTAAAGTTATTACAGCTTTTTTAAAAGAAGATGTAAAACCGTATTTATATCTAACTCTTTTTAGTTTTCCGCCAACGTTAATAACATTGATTTTCAACGGACTAACGTTAAACATATTTTTAATTGCCTTATATATAGATATTTTGTCCGCTTTTTTATCGACAATAAAAACATATTTGTTTTGTTTATCGCGAATTAAAGTTGATTTTTCTGTTATTACAGGTTTTATTATTACTTGATCCAAATCCATTTTACGCCTCGTTTACTTTAAAATTATTATCAATATTCATTACAGATTCTTCTGTCAAAACAAGTTTGTTTGAATAATAAAGATCATGGATGTTCAATCTTGCCGAATTTAAATTCTTTATCCACGAAATATTTCTAGAAGCTCGATAAACCAGTTTATCATTATCTGTAACAATCAAAGCCACTCTATCATTAACTCCGTTTTTTGTAACAACATTATTAATCATATCAAGAAATTCCTTAGTCTTACCTTCAGTCAAAGGAAACTTATCAACAATTATTACATTGCCTTCGCTATTTTTTAATGAAAAAATAGATCTATAAGCCAAATTCTTAACCTTCTTAGGAAGTTTATAAGAAAAATCTCTTGGATTTGGCCCAAAAGCGACGCCGCCGTGCGTCCAAACTGGATTCCTTTTTGTACCAACTCGAGCCCTACTACCAGTCCCCTTTTGTTTCCAAGGTTTCGTACCGGATCCGGATACTTCGGCTTTAGTTTTTACAGAAGACGTCCCTTGTCTTTTATTAGCCAATTCGTTTTTTATAGATTCGTAAATCGTATCTTTGTTTGGTTTAATAAAAAAAACAGAATCGCTAATTTCTATCTCTTTTACTTTTTTACCATTTATATCAATTACGCTCGCTTTCATAAACTATCCTTAAAAAAATATTTTCCTTAATTATTTTGCCGCAGTTTTCTTTTTTGCGCTATTTATGTAAACTAAAGAGTTCTTAGTGCCCGGCACTGCGCCTTTAACTAACATAACCCCTTTTTCATTATCAATTTTAACCACTTTTAAACTCTGAACGGTAACTGTATCGTTGCCCATTCTTCCGGCTCTTTTAACGCCTTTTAACACTCTTGAAGGATAAGAATTTTGCCCAGTCGAACCGTTTTGTCTATGAAACTTCGAACCATGGGTAGCTCTTCCGCCGCCAAATCCATATCTCTTAACGACGCCCTGAAACCCTTTACCTTTTGAATTAGCCGTAACGTCAACAAATTTCATGTCTTGAAAAAGCTCTACCCCAATCTCAGAACCTATATTATATTCATCCAAATTTTCAATTTTGAATTCTTTCAAAAACTTCTTCGGTTTTATATCATCCTTGAATTGCCCCGCAATAACCTTCAGAACTTTTCCCTTTTTTAAATCCTCATAACCCAAAACAAGCGAGTTATAACCGTCTCTCTCTTTTGTCTTTTTTCTTATTACGGTATTTTTATCAACTTTTATTATAGTCACGGGAACAACATCTCCGTTTACTTCAAAAATCTGAGTCATCCCAACTTTTTTTCCAATTAAACCCAACATATCAAATCCTCAATTAAATTATTTTATATCTACGTCTACGCCGGCCGCTAACTCCAACTTCATCAAAGACTCTAAAGTGCCTTCAACCGGCTCAATATCTATCAATCTCTTATGCGTCCTCATCTCAAACTGCTCTCTCGATTTAACGTTTATATTTACAGACCTTAAGATCGTATATTTATTTACTCTTGTCGGCAAAGGAATAGGACCTGAAAATTTCGCGCCGGTCTTTCTTACCGCGCCAACGATAGACTTAGCCGCTTGGTCGACAAGCTCAATATCATAACCTCTCAATCTCACTCGAATCTTATTTGCAACCATCTTTAAAATCCTTAATTTATATACTATAATTATCTTTATTTTTAAGTTTAAAGATACTATCACATTTTCCAAAAAAAAGCAACTAAATTTAGAAATTTAACGCTGATATTTTTTTTAAAAAACCGCCTCATTGAAGAAGTTTTCAAAAAAAAAGATATTATACTTATAAAAGTATAATATCTTTGGTTATAAATCCTAAATTATTTGATAATTTCCATTATCGAGCCAGCTCCAACCGTTCTTCCGCCTTCTCTAATAGCAAATCTCAAATTTTTCTCCATCGCTATTGTAGTAATGAGTTCGCCCGTGATGGTTACGGTATCTCCCGGCATAACCATAGTGGTCCCTTCCGGTAATTTAACCGAACCGGTAACGTCCGTAGTTCTGAAAAAGAATTGAGGTCGGTATCCGTCAAAAAACGCCGTATGTCTTCCCCCCTCTTCTTTTTTAAGAATATAGGTCGTAGCGGTAAATTTTTTATGCGGAGTTATCGATCCGGTCTTTGCAATAACTTGTCCTCTCTCTATGTTTTTCTTATCAATACCTCTAAGAAGCAACCCAACGTTATCCCCAGCGATACCCTTATCGAGAGTTTTGTTGAACATCTCGACGCCGGTAACGGTAGTCTTTTGAGTAGGTCTGATACCGACTACTTCAACTTCGTTTCCAATGTTTATGGTTCCTCTCTCTATTCTACCGGTCGCTACGGTTCCTCTTCCGGAAATAGTAAAAATATCCTCTACCGGCATCAGAAAATCTTTATCTTCTTGTCTTTCCGGTTGAGGAATATAACTATCCAAAGCGTCCAAAAGTTCTTGAATACATTTTGTAGCCTCCGGATCGTTCATATTTTCGCCGGCAACCTTAGCGGATCCCTTTATAATAGGAATTTTATCCCCCGGAAAATCGTAAGAACTCAAAAGCTCTCTCAATTCCATCTCGACAAGCTCTAGCAATTCAGGATCGTCGACCATATCTACTTTGTTTATAAAAACAACTATATACGGAACATTCACCTGTTTTGCCAACAAAATATGCTCTCTTGTTTGAGGCATAGCTCCGTCGGCGGCCGATACTACCAATATAGCGCCGTCCATCTGCGCCGCTCCGGTAATCATGTTTTTAATGTAGTCTGCGTGTCCGGGACAATCAACGTGAGCGTAGTGTCGTTTTTCAGTTTCATACTCAACGTGTCTGGTATTAATTGTTATACCTCTAGACTTTTCCTCCGGGGCGTTATCGATCTCCTCGTATTTCAAAGCTTTACCGAACCCCTTACCCGCCGAATAAACGCACAATGCCGAAGTAAGAGTAGTCTTACCATGATCTACGTGCCCTATGGTCCCAACATTGATGTGAGGTTTTGTTCTGTTATATACCTCTTTTGCCATTAAATTTTCCTCCTAAAATTTATTATTTTATTATTTAGAATATTTCTTAATAATTTCTTCCGCAATATTTTTTGGCGCCTCTTCATAGCGATCAAACTGCATAGTATAATTCGCCCTACCTTGAGATAACGATCTCAAACTTGTAGAATAACCAAACATATTAGCTAGAGGAACTTTTGCTCTTATAGTCTTCTCGCCCCTCTTATCTTCCATGCTCTCTATCCTACCCCTTTTTGAATTTATATTGCCAATTATATCTCCCGTGTAATCGTCCGGAGAAACAACCTCTACATCCATAATAGGCTCCAGCAATACGGGTTTAGCTTTCGCCATACCCTCTTTGAAAGCCTGAATCGCGCATATCTTGAAAGCCATTTCAGACGAGTCTACTTCGTGATAAGACCCGTCGTATAATATAGCTTTATAATCGACAACGGGATAACCGGCTAAAACGCCGTTTTGCGAAGCCTCTACAAGCCCCCTTTCTACAGCCGGTATAAACTCTTTTGGAATTTTACCGCCGACAATTTTGTTTTCAAAAACAAATCCCGTCCCAGGCGGTACGGATTCAAATTTTATCATTACGTGACCGTATTGTCCGTGACCTCCGGTTTGCTTAGCGTATTTATTGTTTATATCCGAACTCCCCGTAATAGTCTCTCTGTAAGCCACCTGCGGAGCTCCAACGTTAGCCGCAACTTTAAACTCCCTAAATATTCGGTCGACAATTATTTCAAGATGCAACTCGCCCATTCCGCGAATAATGGTTTGTCCCGTCTCAACGTCTACGTTGACTTTAAACGTCGGATCCTCTTCAGCCATCTTCTGAAGGGCGTTAGTCAATTTATCGCTATCCCCTTTGGATTTTGGCTCAATAGCTATAGAGATTACCGGTTCGGGGAAAACCATCGATTCAAGAATAACTTGATTTTGTTCGTCGCAAAGAGTATCCCCCGTAGTTGTAAATTTCAAACCAACCGCCGCGGCTATGTCTCCGCTATACACCTCTTGAATTTCCTCTCTTTTATTGGCGTGCATCTGTAAAATTCGTCCAACTCTTTCTCTTTTACCGGAAGTAGAGTTATACGCATACGACCCGCTTACCAAAGTCCCCGAATATACCCTAAAAAACGTAAGTTTTCCAACAAAAGGATCGGTCATTATCTTAAAAGCGAGCGCGCTAAACGGCTCCGAATCGCTCGATTTTCTCTCCAAAGCGGCGCCGTCTGCCGGATTAACCCCTTGTATATTCGGAACATCCGTCGGAGCCGGCAAATAATCCACTACGGCGTTTAATAACAACTGAACCCCTTTATTCTTCATCGCAGTTCCGCAAACCATAGGAAACAACTTACAATCTATACAACCCTTCCGTAAAGCGCGTTTTATCTCTTCTTTTGTAACCTCTTCCCCTTCCAGATATTTTTCCATAACAACGTCGTCTGCGTCGGAACAAGCTTCAACCATTTGATCTCTAAACTCTTTAGCTTTTTCTAAATACTCGTCGGGTATATCCTTAATCTCGTAATTTACTAAAACCGAAGTATCGTCAAAAAAATACGCTTTCATTTCGACAAGATCGATAATGCCTTTAAAATTCTCTTCAGCTCCTATCGGAATTTGAATCGGAACAGAATTAGCTCCCAACTTCTTTCTAGTTTGAGAAAGAACGTTATAAAAATCCGCCCCCATCCTATCCATTTTATTAACGTATATCATTCTCGGAACTTTATACTTATTAGCTTGCCGCCAAACCGTTTCCGATTGCGGCTGAACTCCGCCAACCGAGCAAAATACCCCGACCGCTCCGTCTAATACTCTTAAAGACCTTTCAACCTCTACGGTAAAATCTACGTGTCCGGGAGTATCTATAACGTTTATTTTATGTTGCAACCACGAGGTGGTAATACACGCCGAAGTAATAGTAATACCTCTCTCCTTTTCCTGATCCATCCAATCCGTCGTAGCTTCGCCGTTGTGAACCTCGCCGACTTTATAGGACTTACCGGTAAAAAACAGTATCCTCTCGGTCAAAGTAGTTTTACCCGCATCTATATGAGCCATTATACCAATATTTCTTGTTTTCTCTAAAGAAACAGTCCTAGCCATCAAATTTTCCTCTATATCCCTACCGCGTTACCATTTAAAATGAGAGAAAGCCTTGTTGGCTTCCGCCATTTTATGCGTGTCTTCCTTTTTCTTGTACGTAGTTCCTGTTTTATTGAAAGAATCTATCAACTCTCCGGCTAATTTAAGATCCATAGTCTTTTCAGACCTTTTCCTTGAATAAGATATGAGCCATCTAATCGCCAACGCCCTACCGCGATCTTCTTGAACTTCAACGGGCACCTGATAAGTAGCCCCGCCGACTCTTCTTGATTTAACTTCTACCAACGGTCTTACGTTATCAATAGCCTCCGTAAAGGACTCCACCTGAGGTTTACCGGTTTTTTTAGCCAACTGATCCAGGGCGGAGTATAATATCTTCCTCGCAACCGATTTCTTTCCTCTAGACATCATTACGTTTATGAATTTTGAGACTAACAAGTTGTTGTACCTTTCGTCCGGCAATATTTGTCTCTTTGGTATATATCTGCTTCTAGCCATAATCTATATTCTCCTTATGCCTTTGGTTTCTTAGCGCCATACTTAGATCGACTTCTCTTTCTTCCCTCTACTCCGATAGAATCCAGCGCCCCTCTTACTACGTGATACCTAACGCCTGGCAAATCTTTAACTCTTCCGCCTCTTATTAAAACGACGGAGTGCTCCTGTAAATTATGTCCTACGCCCGGTATATATGAAGTTACCTCAAACCCCGTGGTCAATCTAACCCTGCAAGCCTTTCTTAAAGCCGAATTCGGCTTTTTTGGCGTTAAAGTCATTACTCTTGTACATACGCCTCTTCTTTGAGGACAGCTTTTCAACACTGGCGACTTTGTTTTAGTCTTAACCTTTTCTCTTCCAATTCTAATCAATTGATTAATTGTCGGCATTTCCATTCTCCATTCAATTCTCAAATTATAAATATATTGACGGCAAATATATCAAAAAATATTCATATTGTCAATAATTTTTTATTTCTCGGTTTTAAAAAATATTACCTAATCCTTCCCTATCTTTTATCGCATTCTCTCCGATTAGTCTATTTTTCTCTTCCATTATCCTATTCAACGAAACGTCCAGATCCTCCATATTTTCATCGTATAGTTTTATATTTTTATAAAGTCTCATTCCCGAACCGGCCGGTATAAGATGTCCGATAATAACATTCTCTTTTAATCCGTTTAGATAATCGTACATACCTTTAATCGACGCATTCGTTAGAACTTTTGTAGTCTCCTGAAACGAAGCGGCGCTAAAGAATGAATCTATCGTTAAAGAGGCTCGAGTAATGCCAAGCAATATTGGTCTAGCTATAGCCGGTTGACCGCCTTCTTTCATTACTTTTTTGTTTTCATCGTAAAATTGGAATTTATCGATTATCTGACCGGTTATGAATCTGGTGTCGCCAATATCGGCTATTTCTACTTTTCGCATCATCTGTCTGATAATAATACCAATGTGTTTGTCGTTGATATTAACCCCCTGAAGTCTATATACGGCTTGCACTTCGTTCATCATAAACGCCTGAAGTTTGTTTTCGCCTAATATCTGCAAGACGTCGTGCGGATTTATCGGACCTTCCGATAACTGTTCGCCGGCTTTTACCATATCCCCGTCTCTAACTAACAAGAACGATCCGGTCGGAACGGTATGTTTAAATTCATTTTTAAAATTATCCTCAACGACAATTATATCTTTCCCTTTTAACTTGCCTCTAAACCTAACGGTCCCGCTTACTTTAGCCAAAACCGCCGCATCTCTCGGTTTACGCGCTTCAAACAACTCGGCGACTCTCGGTAGACCTCCCGTTATATCGGCCGCTTTTGTGGCTTTCTTTATAATTTTGGCTATAATGTGTCCCGCCTCTATAAATTCGCCGTCTTTTACGTTCAAATACGCCCCGCCCGGCAATATATAAGAGGCAATTTCAATATCGCTTTCGTTAAGAATAGCTATTCTCGGCTGCAAAGTGTCTATAAAATTTTCCGCAACCCTATGTTTCTTTGTGCTTGTCGTTTCGTCAATCTCTTCTTTTATTGTGATGCCTATTTTGAGATCCGCAAACTTAACCTTTCCGGTTTTTTCAGAAATCATCGGTTGAACAAACGGATCAAACTGTACTATAACCTCTTTGGCTTCAAACGACTCCCCAATGTTCTTAAAAAGAATCGATCCCGGCGCGACTTCAATCTCTTGCGTAATAGTTTTGATAAACAATTTATCTCCAAAAATCTTACTAAAACCTACTTCAGACGAGCGTACTTCTTTACCGTCTCTATCGACATACAACAATTTCCCGT
>Ga0208694_1001436_pt1 | contig 29081 bp, 30 predicted proteins | sample AD_UKC078_MetaG_FD_184442 | JGI IMG/M metagenome (GOLD analysis project Ga0208694, IMG submission 184442) | Active sludge microbial communities of municipal wastewater-treating anaerobic digesters from USA - AD_UKC078_MetaG (SPAdes) (version 2) | ecosystem: Engineered > Bioreactor > Anaerobic >...
GATGTGCTGCAAGATCAGGCCATTCGTGAAGGCATCAAACAGTATGCCAACTGGCCAACTATTCCCCAGCTTTACATTAACGGTGAATTTGTGGGCGGCTCAGATATCATGCGTGCCATGTACGAAAGTGGCGAACTCCAAACTTTATTAGGTTCTAAATAGACAGGTACGGCGAAATAATTGGATAAATTAATCATACAAGGTGGCAACCGTCTGCACGGCGAAGTCACTATTTCAGGGGCCAAAAACGCTGCCCTACCTATTTTATGCGCCGCGTTATTGGCTGAAACACCGCTCCAACTCAGCGGTGTCGCTGCTTTAAAAGACATTGATACTACCCTTAAACTGCTTGACATGATGGGGGTTAAAATCAGCCGCAACGCAGATGCGGTGACGTTAGATGCAACTAATGTCGCCTCTTTTGAGGCGACCTATGAAATGGTCAAAACGATGCGCGCGTCAATTTTGGTGCTGGGCCCATTGCTGGCGCGCTTTGGTACAGCACGCGTTTCATTGCCTGGCGGCTGTGCCATCGGCTCGCGTCCTGTAGATTTACACATTAAAGGCTTGCAGGCCATGGGTGCGGCCATTCACATTACGCATGGCTACATTCAGGCCAGCACGCTACACCTGCCCAATCGGCGTTTGCAGGGTACGCGTTACTACATGGATCTAGTCACGGTGACCGGCACTGAAAATCTGATGATGGCAGCAAGTTTGGCAGAAGGCACTACGGTGCTGGAAAATGCCGCCAAAGAGCCAGAGGTCGTCGATTTGGCCGAGATGCTGATTAAAATGGGTGCAAACATTACCGGCGCCGGCACCGATGTGATAACGATTGTCGGTGTAGAAAAGCTCAAAGGTACAACGCATCATGTGGTGTGCGACCGCATTGAGGCCGGCACTTATATGGTGGCCGCTGCAATGACAGGTGGTGAAGTTAAACTGCTAAATGCGCGCGCTGATTTGCTTGATGCGGTGATTGAGAAATTGCGTGAAGCAGGCGCCACAGTAACGCACGATGCAACAAGTATCACGGTGAAAAGTGATGGCAAACTCAAGGCGGTGAATATTCGCACTGCACCACATCCGGCTTTTCCTACCGACATGCAAGCGCAGTTTATGGCGTTGAACGCGATGGCGGAAGGAGTTGCAAAAGTGACCGAAACTATTTTTGAAAATCGTTTTATGCATGTGCAGGAAATGCAGCGTATGGGCGCTGACATTAGCATTGATGGCAATACTGCACTGGTGAAAGGCGTTGAGTTTCTAGATGGCGCAACGGTGATGGCAACTGATCTTCGTGCTTCTGCCAGTCTTGTGCTGGCTGGGCTCGTGGCACGTGGTGAAACGGTGATTGAGCGCATTTATCATCTAGACCGTGGTTACGAGCATTTAGAAGCCAAGTTCAACGCGCTGGGCGCTAATGTTAAGCGGGTTTAAACCATGATTACCATCGCACTCTCAAAAGGCCGTATTTTTGAAGAAACCACGCCATTGCTGGCGGCGGCAGGCATTGTCGCTGCGGAAGATCCTGAAGCCTCACGTAAATTGATTATTGGCACCAATCGTGACGATGTGCGCCTGATTATTGTTCGCGCGAGTGATGTGCCAACCTATGTGCAATACGGCGCGGCCGATTTAGGCATTGCCGGTAAAGATGTATTAGATGAGCATGGTGGTGAAGGGTTGTATCAGCCAATTGATTTGCAAATTGCCAAATGTAAAATGATGGTGGCCGTGCGCGAAGATTTTGATTATTTTGCATCGATTCGTAGCGGCGCGCGCTTAAAAGTGGTGACTAAATATGTAAAAACCGCACGCGAACACTTTGCAGCAAAAGGCATGCATGTGGATTTAATCAAGCTTTATGGCTCGATGGAATTAGGCCCGCTGGTTGGTTTGGCCGATGTAATTGTTGATTTGGTGAGTACGGGTGGAACTTTACGCGCGAATCACCTCAAAGCAGTAGAAGAGGTGGGTGAGGTAAGCTCGCGTTTGGTGGTCAATCAGGCATCGTTCAAACTTAATCGTGCCAAAATTCAGCCCATCATGGATGCGTTTAGCCAAGCGATAGCCAAGCGCGGCGCATAAATAAAAATCCAGGGAATTAAACAGGGATTTTGCGGCTAAAATTCCCCGAGAGAAAAGATATGCCCTGGAAGCCTTGTAAATAAAGGCTCGCAGAGCATCGAAAAAGGTTGCAATTAAAATTGACCCCAAAGACGATGTTTTTATGCTTGATAAATCAACATAAAAACATGCAAAGAAATTAAAAACTGAAACACGATGAAGTTGAAAATACATGATGAATATTAGAAAACTATCCACCAAAGATGCAGGTTTTGATGCCGACTTAAAAGCCTTGCTGGCCTTTGAAACTGCGCAAGACGACAGCATTGATGTTGTGGTTGCGAATATTTTAAAAGATGTGAAAGCGCGCGGTGATGAAGCAGTGCTGGAATATACCAATCGCTTTGATAAAACCAGTGCCAAAACACTCTCTGAACTTGAAATCAGTCAGGCTGAGTTAACAGCAGCCCTCAACGGTTTGCCAGCAGCACAGCGCGAAGCCTTGCAGTCAGCCGCAGCGCGCGTGCGCAGTTATCATGAAAAACAGCTGATGCAATCGTGGAGCTACACTGAGGCCGATGGGACTTTGCTTGGGCAGCAAGTCACTTCGCTAGATCGCGTGGGTCTTTATGTGCCGGGCGGCAAGGCGGCGTATCCATCTAGCGTGCTGATGAATGCCATTCCGGCAAAAGTGGCTGGCGTGGGAGAACTCATCATGGTGGTGCCAACCCCAAATGGCGAAAAAAATGCGCTGGTTTTAGCCGCTGCTGCGGTATGTGGTGTGGATCGCGTATTCTGTATTGGTGGTGCGCAAGCAGTCGGTGCGCTGGCTTATGGCACGCAAACCGTACCGCAGGTGGATAAAATCGTTGGCCCAGGTAACGCTTATGTAGCCGCTGCCAAACGCCGCGTATTCGGCGTGGTCGGCATTGATATGGTGGCAGGACCTTCAGAAATCTTAGTGATTTGTGACGGAAAAACCAACCCCGATTGGATTGCGATGGATTTATTCAGCCAAGCCGAGCATGATGAACTGGCGCAATCCATTTTACTGTCGCCAGATGCCACGTTTTTAGCCGAAGTCGCTGCCAGTATGCAACGACTCGTTGAAGAGATGCCGCGTAAAGACATTATTAATACCTCTATTACGGACCGCGGTGCCTTGATTTTAACCAAAGATTTAGATGAGGCCGTGGCCATTTGCAACTACATTGCGCCAGAACACTTGGAACTTTCGGTGGAAGACCCACTAGCCCTTTCTAAAAAAATTAAGCATGCTGGTGCGATTTTTATGGGACGTGACACTTGTGAAGCCCTCGGTGACTATTGTGCAGGACCTAATCACGTGTTGCCTACCTCAAGGACGGCAAGATTTTCATCCCCACTCGGCGTGTACGATTTCCAAAAACGCTCAAGCCTGATTATGGTGTCATCTGCAGGAGCTCAGGTACTTGGCAAAGTAGCTGCAACGCTTGCTTATGGAGAGGGCTTGCAAGCGCATGCGCGTTCTGCAGAGTATCGTTTAAAAAATGAGTAAATTCTGGAGTGATATTGTCCACACGCTCACCCCGTATGTGCCGGGTGAGCAGCCAAAGCTTAAAAATCTGATTAAGCTCAACACCAATGAAAACCCCTACCCGCCAAGCCCCAAAGTGCTTGAGGCATTAAAGGCAGAAGCGGCGGAGACGTTGCGTCTTTACCCAGATCCAAATTCAGACAAGCTGAAATCAGCAATCGCAAGCTATTATGGTCTGCAGGCAAACCAAGTGTTTGTCGGTAACGGCTCCGATGAAATACTGGCACATGTGTTCCAGGCGTTGTTAAAGCACGATAAACCATTGCTTTTTCCTGATATCACCTATAGTTTTTACCCAGTGTATTGTGGGTTATATCAAATTCAGTACAAAACAGTTGCATTGAATCAGCAGTTCGAAATTGATATAGAAGATTATTTGCAACCCAACGGCGGCATCATCCTGCCAAACCCGAATGCGCCAACGGGAATTCCTCTACCACTCGTTAAAATTGAGCAATTACTTAAGCGCAACCCTGAATCTGTGGTGGTGGTCGACGAGGCCTATGTGGATTTTGGTACGGAGTCAGCGGTAAGATTAATTCAGCAAAACCCTAATTTGTTAGTCACGCAAACGTTATCTAAATCACGTTCACTTGCTGGTTTGCGTGTGGGATTTGCATTGGGTCACCCGGATTTAATCGAAGCACTGATTCGCGTTAAAGATAGTTTTAACTCTTATCCAATAGACCGTTTTGCCGAAGCTGGCGCAATCGCTGCGATGCAGGATCAAGCGTATTTTGAGCGTACTTGCCAACAAGTCGTTGCCACCCGTGAGCAATTGGTGAAAGACTTGCAAGTCTTAGGTTTTGATGTACTGCCTTCCGGCGCAAATTTCATTTTTGCCAATCATCGGCTGAAAGCAGGCCGTGAACTCACAGCCCAATTGCGTGAACAAGGCATTATTGTGCGGCAATTTCAATCACCCGCAAGAATTAAAGAGTATCTTCGCATCACAATCGGCACAGAGGCGCAGTCTCAAGCACTTATCAGTGCGCTCACTCAACTCATCTAACGATTTGCTTTAGTTATAAAGTAGGCGATTGCAAACGCTGAAATCTAGAGAGATTTAAGAAGTTTTACTTGTGTCGCCAATCAAAAATTATGATGATTTCAAAGAAATAAAGTAAAAAATTGTTTAATTTCATGTGAACTGCATGTTATTATCGCGAAATGTGTGTTTTTACACAAAAAAAACTATTTTAAAACGAACTTTTTTAACTCAAATAAATTACTTGTAATTTACTTTTTGCGGGAGGATGTAGCATGGCTCAAACCCAAATGGCACTAGATTCATTAGATTTCGACGGTACAGTCGCATTAGCAACCAAGGTTGCTCCACACGTAGATATTTTGGAAATTGGTACACCTTGCATCAAGCACAACGGTATCAAATTGCTTGAAGTATTGCGTGCAAAATTCCCAAACAACAAAATCTTAGTTGACCTGAAAACAATGGATGCTGGTTTCTACGAAGCGGAGCCATTCTTCAAAGCTGGTGCAGACATCGTGACCGTACTCGGTACTTCAGACATCGGTACAATCAAAGGTGTGATTGACGTTGCAAATAAATACGGCAAGCAAGCCCAAGTTGACTTAATCAACGTTGCAGACAAAAAAGCGCGTACATTAGAAGTCGCTAAATTAGGCGCGCACATCATTGGCGTGCACACTGGTTTAGACCAACAAGCAGCTGGTCAAACACCGTTTGGTGATTTAGCTTTGGTGACAGGTTTAAAAACAGGCGCTAAAGTTTCTGTTGCTGGTGGTATTAAAGCCGCTACAGTGCGTCAAGTGGTTGATGCAGGTGCAGATATTGTTGTTGCAGGCGCAGCGATTTACGGTGCTGCTGACCCAGCGGCTGCAGCAAAAGAAATCACAGGTTTAGCACATGGCAACAACGCTGGTACAGCTGCTGGTGGTTTTAACTTCTTACCATGGGTCATTGCGATTGCTGCAGCAATCTTGGCTTTCTTCTTGTACAACAATTTGAATAAGCCAGCTGATACAGCGGTAGATGGTGCGGCAGTTGAGCAACAAGTTGAAGGTGCTGTTGATGCAACAACTGAAGCGGCAGGTGCAGCGACTGAAGCAGCTGGTACTGCAGTCGAAGCAACTACAGAAGCAGCTGGTGCAGCCGCTGAGGCAACGACCGAAGCAGCAGGTGCAGCGGCTGAGGCTACTGCAGCGGCGACTACTGACGTAGAAGCTGCTGGCGCAGCTGTTGAAGCTAAGACTGAAGGTTTGGTTGGTGCTGCTAAAGAAGCGACAGGCGAAGCTAAATAATCTTAATTTAGATTTTGTCTAATTCAAAGCCGACTCTAGCGAGTCGGCTTTTTTGTTTTGGTTAGGTAACAAATCAAGTGTAACCTTACGCATATCTTCAAGATTAGGTTAAAATACCCATACATTTTCAATATAAGTTAATGCCACATGCGCAATGCAGAAATTATTCGCAATACCTTAGAAACGCAAATAACAGTCACTGTTAATTTGGACGGGACAGGCGTTTCTCATTTCAATACAGGTTTGGGCTTTCTAGATCACATGCTTGATCAAATTGCCCGTCATGGCATGATGGATATTAGTGTGATTGCAAAAGGTGATCTGCATATTGATGCACACCATACCGTGGAAGATATCGGTATTACTTTTGGCCAAGCTTTTGCAAAAGCGATCGGCGATAAAAAAGGTATCCGCCGCTATGGGCATGCTTATGTGCCGTTGGATGAAGCGCTATCGCGCGTGGTATTAGACATTTCTGGTCGACCAGGCCTGGAATTCGCTTGCACATTTACACGCGCAACGATAGGTGAGTTTGATGTTGACTTGATTCATGAATTCTTTCAGGGATTTGTCAATCATGCCAATATCACGCTACATATTGACAACTTAAAAGGCCACAATGCCCATCATCAGGCTGAAACAATTTTTAAAGCCTTTGGTCGTGCGCTACGCGTAGCTGTTGAGCCTGATGCACGCATGGCAGGTATTATGCCGTCCACAAAAGGCAGTCTCTAAGTTCAGAATATCGCTTAATTTAGCATGCGTAAAATTGATATTGCGGTTGTAGATTATGGCATGGGCAACTTGCGCTCAGTGTCTAAGGCGCTTGAACATGTGGCGCCTGCAAAATCTGTTTTGGTGACCAGTTGCCCGGATGAAATCGCTAATGCTGAGCGCGTTGTCTTTCCTGGGCAAGGTGCAATGCCTGACTGCATTCGTGAACTCGACGCCCGTGGTCTGCGTGAGTCAGTCTTATTCGCAGCCCACAATAAGCCTTTTATAGGAATATGTATTGGTCTACAAATGCTATTCGAACATTCTGAAGAAGGGGACGCAGCAGGCTTGGGCCTTTTTGAGGGGCAAGTAAAGCGATTTGCCGCTGCAGACATGCACGATGAACATGGTGAAAAACTAAAAGTGCCGCACATGGGCTGGAACCAGGTTTACCAAGTTAATGATAGCGAAAATGCAACCCACGCATTATGGCAAGGGATAGAAAGCGGTACGCGTTTTTATTATGTGCACAGTTATTACGTCGATCCCGCAGACCAGGCCGTGGTAACAGGGTATAGCTGTTACCCAAACCAATTTACCAGCGCAATTGCACAGAATAATTTATTTGCAGTACAATTCCACCCAGAAAAAAGCGCAACCGCCGGCTTACAGTTGCTACACAACTTCGTTAACTGGCAGCCTTAACCTAATTTTCATCCATTTATTTCTTATTTTTTACTGTTTTATATTCTTCATTTTTATTTAATTTACTATGTTAATTATCCCAGCAATTGATCTTAAAGATGGCCATTGTGTCAGATTGAAACAAGGTTTGATGGAAGAGTCGACGGTCTTTTCTGAAGATCCAGGTGCAATGGCAAAACATTGGGTGGATGCTGGCGGTAAGCGCCTTCATTTGGTTGATTTGAATGGAGCTTTTGCTGGCAAGCCTGTGAATGAAGCAGCAATTAAATCCATCGTCGCGGCTGTAAAAGGTGAAATTCCCATTCAATTGGGCGGTGGTATTCGTGATTTAGAAACGATAGAGCGTTTTTTGGATAACGGCATTGATTATGTCATCATTGGAACTGCAGCTGTCAAAGTGCCTGGTTTTTTACACGAGGCTTGCGATGCTTTTCCTGGGCAGGTGATGGTTGGCTTAGATGCAAAAGACGGTAAAGTGGCTATAGATGGATGGTCAAAACTCACGGGACATGATGTGATTGATTTGGCCAAAAAGTTTGAAGATTACGGCGTGAGTTCGATTGTCTATACAGATATTGGCCGTGATGGCATGTTGACGGGTGTAAACATTGAGGCGACCGTTGCATTGGCGCAAGCCCTAACGATACCGGTGATTGCCTCGGGCGGCGTCACCAACTTAGACGATGTGCGCAAGCTTTGCGCGGTGGCTGATGAAGGCATTATTGGCACCATTACCGGTCGTGCCATTTATGAAGGTACTTTAGATTTTACAGCTGCGCAAAAACTAGCGGATGAATTAAGTGCTCGCTAAACGTATCATTCCTTGTTTAGACGTGACTGCAGGTCGCGTGGTAAAGGGGATTAACTTTCTTGAGCTTAGAGACGCTGGCGACCCGGTTGAAATTGCTAAGCGCTATGATGAACAAGGTGCTGATGAGCTAACGTTTTTAGATATCACGGCAAGTTCAGACAACCGAGGCTTACTGCTGCATATTATTGAAGAGGTGGCGGCGCAGGTGTTTATTCCGCTCACTGTCGGCGGCGGTGTACGTGAAGTGGAAGATGTGCGTCGTTTGCTCAATGCTGGCGCTGATAAAGTAAGTATCAATACCACAGCGGTTCTGAATCCAAAAATGGTACAAGATGCAGCGGCTCGGTTTGGTTCTCAATGCATCGTTGTGGCTATCGATGCCAAAAAAGTGGAGAACCAACCCTTTGAATGGGAAGTGTTTACCCATGGCGGGCGCAAGGCAACAGGATTGGATGCCGTGAAATGGGCCGAGCATATGGTGAGCCTTGGCGCTGGTGAATTGTTGATTACCAGTATGGATCGTGATGGAACTAAAATTGGCTTTAATAACCCACTTAACCGCGCGATTTCGAATGCGGTTGATGTGCCGATTATCGCCTCAGGCGGGGCAGGCAGTCTGCAGCATTTGGTCGAAGGCATCAAATTAGGCGGTGCGGATGCGGTGCTGGCTGCCAGTATTTTTCATTACGGTGAATACACAATACAAGAAGCCAAGGAATTCATGCAAAAAAATGGGATTGAGATGCGGTTATGACAGGCAACTCAGAAACTTGGTTAGATGCAGTGCATTGGGATGCCAATGGATTAGTGCCGGTTATCGCACAAGCGTATGACACGGGCCGTGTACTCATGTTTGCCTGGATGAATCGCGAAGCCTTGCAACTGACCAATGAAACACGGCAAGCGGTCTATTGGTCTCGTTCGCGCAACCGCTTATGGCATAAGGGCGAGGAGTCTGGCCATATTCAGAAAATTCATGAAATACGGCTGGATTGTGATGAGGATGTTGTGCTGATTAAAGTTGAACAAGTGGGCGGCATTGCCTGCCACACCGGGCGGCACAATTGTTTTTTTCAGAAATTAGAAAATAACCAATGGGTGACTGACCAGCCTATTCTAAAAAATCCCAACGAGATTTATAAACATGAATGATGTGTTAAATCGATTGTCAGAATTGCTGGAGCAGCGTAAGAATGCAGATCCCGCTACTTCCTACGTGGCAAAGTTATACGCTAAAGGGATGGACAGCATTCTAAAAAAAGTGGGTGAAGAGGCAACCGAAACCGTGATTGCAGCCAAAGGCGGCAATAAACAAGAGATTATTTATGAAACGGCAGATTTGTGGTTTCATACGTTAGTCATGCTGGCAAAAGCAGACATCAAACCGCAGGAGGTGCTTGACGAGTTAGCGCGGCGCGAGGGTTTGTCAGGGATTACTGAGAAAGAAAGTCGAACAAAATGAGTGCAGACTGCATTTTTTGCAAAATAGTAAGCGGCGCAATTCCTTCTAAAAAAATTTATGAAGATGATGACTTCGTTGCTTTTCATGACATTAACCCTTCGGCACAAGTACATTTTTTAATCGTGCCAAAATTGCATATTGATAGCCTGCAAACCTGCGATGCCTCACATCAGCTTTTGCTTGGAAAAGCCTTATTATTAGCGCCTGCATTAGCTGCAGAGCAAGGTTTGAAGGGTTTTAAAACGCTGATTAATACTGGGCGTGAAGGTGGGCAAGAGGTCTTTCATTTGCACGTACATGTCATGGGTGGTTGGAAAACTATCCCCAAATTATAGGAGAATTATCATGGGTTCATTCAGCGTTTGGCATTGGCTCATTGTATTGTTAATTGTGGTATTGGTGTTTGGTACTAAAAAGCTTAAAAATATCGGTGGCGATGTTGGCGGTGCAGTAAATGAGTTTAAGAAAGCCATGAAAGATGGCCAAGTGACGGATGAGACAGATAAAAACGGCACAACCGTAGAGGGTGAAGTCACACAAAAGTCAAAACAATAAAATTGATGTAATAACGGCTTACTGTGTTTGATATTTCATTTTCAGAGCTTATTGTCATTGCGGTAATCGCTTTGCTGGTGATTGGGCCAGAAAAACTGCCAAAAGTAGCGCGAACGCTAGGTGCGCTCACGGGACGCATGCAAAAATACGTGGCGCAAATTAAAGATGAAGTAAACCGTGAAGTGCGGTTTCAAGAATTGCAGCAGTTGCAGCAAGAAATCCAATCTGCCACTTTTAGTACCAAAGAGGCCATTCAATCCTCTTTAAATGACGTAAAAGCAAACATTCCATTTGAGGCTGAAGAGTTTCAGCTTACCGCGCAAGACCCATCTCCGTTAGCAAACCCTGTTACACAAACGCAGACCAAGCCAGCAAAACCCAAGCCCGTTAGGCCTGAGTCAGACGCGTTGCCGCTTAAAGTAAATAAGGCGGCTGTAAAAAAAACTACGGCTCAAAAAACTGCCGTTAAAAAAACACGTATACCTAAAGCCCCAAAAGAAACATAAGTAACCCACGTGACGCCCACTGATAATTTTATTTCACACCTCGTCGAACTACGTAATCGGCTTTTACGTATTGTGGTTGGCTTTATCGTGGTTTTTATTGCATTTTTTCCATTTGCCAACGATATTTACGCGTTATTGGCTGCGCCGCTTTTAAGTAAACTCCCTGCAGGTGGTCAGATGATTGCAACCGCCGTGACAACGCCCTTTTTTGTACCAATGAAGGTAGCCATGATGACGGCATTTATCGTGTCACTACCACACACTGTGTATCAGGTTTGGGCTTTTGTGGCGCCAGGACTTTACGCGCATGAAAAGAAATTCATGATTCCCATGATTTTTGCCAGCTGTTTGCTGTTTTTATTGGGAATGGCTTTCGCCTATTTTTTAGTATTTCCAGTCGTGTTTGGCTTTATTGTTGGCACAGCCCCGATAGGCGTTGCGGTGATGACGGATATCGGTAACTATTTGGATTTTGTATTGACACTCTTTTTTGCTTTTGGCCTCGCTTTTCAAGTGCCCATCGCAGTGGTCATGATGGTGCGCTTTGGCTGGGTGACGGTTGCACAACTCAAAGAAGCGCGCGGCTATGTGATTGTGGGCGCGTTTGTGGTTGGCGCAATTTTTACGCCACCCGATATCATTTCACAATTTATGCTGGCCGTGCCGATGTGGTTGCTTTATGAATTAGGCATTTTAGTGGCTGCGCTACAAAAAAAAGCACCAGAACTTTCCATTCGCCCACCTGTTGAATAAGTTTGACGTAACATAATACTGTGTAATTTACAGGCTGAAATCCATCGAGAAAAAAATAATGCCCTGAGAGCCTTATAAATAAAGGCTTGCAGGGCATCAAAAAAGGTTGGTGATAATATAGACCTGAAATAAAGCTAAAAACCGCACAATTTTTAAGCGTGTTTTCATGCTTGACTGCACATTTGCAGTCCGTTAAACCATGTGAGCGACGCGCAGCGTAACCCGAGTAAATGCAGTCGTTATTCTTTTAGTGCCACGGGTTTTGGTCTTTTACCAATCAGAATCACAATATCCAGCAAACTCTCATCCCGTGCGATTTTCACTGTCGCATTTTTAAAAGGTGGTAGTGCTGCAATTAAATTAAGCATGCTGGAGGTGTCGGTAATTGGTTTGCCATCAATACTCAGTAGGATGTCACCCGCACGTAAGCCGGCCTTATCGCCTGGGCTGTTCGGTAAAACACCTGCAACCAGCGCGCCTTGTGCGGTTTTTAATTTAAAAGATTCAGCCAGCTCAGGGGTTAAATCTTGTGCTTCAATCCCAATCCAGCCGCGTGTGACGTTACCCTGCGCGACAATCTGGTCCATGATTTGTCTGGCCAATGTGGCAGGAATCGCAAAGCCAATTCCCATTGAACCACCGCTACGCGAATAAATCGCGCTGTTAATGCCTACCAAGTTACCTTGCACATCAATCAGTGCACCACCTGAGTTGCCAGGGTTAATGGAGGCGTCAGTCTGAATGAAATTTTCAAACGTATTGATGCCCAAATGGTTACGCCCCAGTGCGCTAACAATGCCTTGTGTCACGGTCTGCCCAACGCCAAACGGGTTGCCAATCGCCAGCACCACATCGCCAACATTCAGTTGGTCAGATTTGGCAAATGTTATAGCGGGCAGATGCTCAGCTTCAATTTTAATCAGTGCCAAATCGGTGTCGGGGTCTGTGCCCACCACTTTGGCAGATAATTTGCGACCGTCAGAAAGGGCTACTTCAATTTCATCGGCTGTGGCGACCACATGATTGTTAGTGAGAATTAAACCTTGCTCAGTCACAATCACACCTGAGCCTAAGCTGTTTTCAGGCTGCGTTGTGTTGTCTTCTTCATCGAGCTGGTCACCAAAAAAATGGCGAAAAAGCGGGTCATCTAAAAATTTCTGATGCGGATTTGCCGTTATGGTTTTACTGGTAAAGATATTCACAACAGCGGGTGCCGCTTTTTGTACGGCGTCGCGATAAGAGCCGGCGGCAGTTGGGTGCGATTGCGGTTCAACTTGTTTGACGACAACTTCATTCTTTTTTAATGCAGAAGCGTCAAACAGATTCACCAGTAATTCAGGAAAAAACATTCGCAGTACAAACGCCAACCCCAAACAAACCGTGACAGTTTGTGCAAAGGTGAGCCATAATTTCTTAGAGAGAGAATTATTCATTGATTTAATAGTCTGTTGATTCAATTGTTTTCAGTTTCGCTTGCACGTAATATGAAGCAGCGCGCGCTGAAAATCAATATGGCAGCCTTAAAAAAGGTAGTAAAAAATGGTAAAGGTGACTGAGTTAACGCATTATACCCAACAACTCTTGCAGGTAGAGCGTTTTAAAGACTATTGCCCTAACGGCCTGCAAGTTGAAGGTAGGGCTGAGGTACGCAAAATTGTGTCTGGTGTAACGGCAAGCATGGCTTTACTACAGGCCGCACACCTTGCTCATGCTGATTTGATACTGGTGCATCACGGATATTTTTGGCGTGGTGAGGACCCTCGCGTGGTGGGCATCAAGCGCAATCGGCTGGCATTTTTGCTGCAACACAATCTTAATTTGCTCGCCTATCATTTGCCGTTAGATGCGCACCCGGAATTAGGTAATAACACACAGCTAGGGCAAGTGCTAGGGCTTAAACACGAGGGTTTTGCCGGTGAAACGAATATGATCGCCTATGGTACGTTGCCAAGTCCAATCACATTGCAGGCATTCGCTCTGGATATTGAAAGTCGTCTACAGCGTATACCATTAGTGGTTGGCGACCAGCAAAAGAAAGTGCAAAAGATTGCATGGTGTACTGGCGCAGCGCAAGGGTATATGGAAGAAGCGATAGCCTTGGGCGTGGATGTATTTATCAGTGGCGAAATTTCTGAACAAACCCACCATCAGGCGATAGAAACAGGCGTGTCTTACATATCTGCAGGGCATCATGTAACAGAACGCTACGGCGTTCAAGCGCTTGGGCAGCATCTCGCTGAAAAGTTTGGCCTTGCACACGAATTTATTGATATCAACAATCCAGTTTAATTGTTTTATATCAATCACTTATTAAATATAACTTTAATTATGTATTTGAAAAATGTATAATGCGCGAAGTTTTAATTAAGTATGAAAATTGCAGTCAACCTTTTTAGTTTTAAAAATCTCTTAAACACCGTTAAGTTAGCCTCAAAAGGGCGGAATTGGGAATCTAATGTCAGCCAACCAAATTGACAAAAACCAAAAACAAGATGTAAGTAATCATAGTGCCGTCGATCAGGAAAAAAGAAAATTTTTGATTGCCACCTCTGCCGTAGGGGCGGTTGGCGCTGCCGCAGCAGCGGTGCCGTTTGTGGCAAGCATGACACCAAGCGAGCGTGCTAAAGCTGCGGGTGCGCCTGTGGAAGTGGATGTGAGCAAAATTTTACCTGGCGATATGCTCGTTTCAGAGTATCGAGGTCAGCCGCTTTGGGTGATTCACCGTACCGATGAGCAAATTGCCAAACTCAGCAATCATGACGCGCAACTAACTGACCCCAATTTAGAGGTGCCACAGCAACCCGAATACTGTAAAAATAAAGAGCGTGCAATTAAGGCAAAATATGCTGTGATGCTGGGTACTTGCACCCACTTGGGCTGCTCGCCAGCACAGAATTTTGCAATTACCGCCGATTGGGATGGTGGTTTTATTTGTGCGTGCCACGGGTCAAAATTCGATTTGGCTGGCCGCGTGTTCAAAGGCTCACCGGCACCTACCAATTTAGTAATCCCTAAACACCAATATCTCACTGAAACAACATTGTTGGTGGGTGAAGATAAGGAGTCTGCATAATGAGTTTGTTCACTAAAAAAGCGGATGAGTTATTAAATTGGGTGGACGCGCGCTTTCCGCTGACAAGCAATATTAAAGCCCACTTGACTGAGTATTACGCACCAAAAAACTTTAACTTCTGGTACTTTTTTGGCTCATTGGCGCTACTGGTGCTGGTGCTGCAAATTGTCACCGGTATCTTTTTAACGATGCACTACAAGCCAGAAGCGCTCATGGCGTTTGCTTCAGTGGAATACATTATGCGTGATGTGCCGTGGGGCTGGCTCATTCGTTATATGCACTCAACGGGCGCATCATTATTCTTCGTGGTCATTTACCTGCATATGTTCCGTGGTTTGTTATATGGTTCATACCGCAATCCCCGTGAACTGATTTGGCTGTTTGGCGTGGGAATTTTCTTAGCGTTGATGGGCGAAGCATTTTTTGGCTATCTATTGCCGTGGGGTCAAATGTCATATTGGGGCGCGCAAGTGATTACCAGTTTGTTTGGCACTGTGCCGTTTATTGGCCCTGATATCGCCGAGTGGCTGCGTGGCGACTATCTCACCTCAGATGCAACGTTAAATCGCTTTTTTGCATTCCACGTGATTGCATTGCCATTGGTGATTCTAGGTTTGGTCGCGGCACATATTCTTGCTTTGCATGAGGTTGGCTCAAATAACCCTGATGGCGTGGAAATTAAAAAACTGAAAGACAAAAAGACAGGCATACCCCTCGATGGCATCCCTTTTCATCCCTACTACACCGTGAAAGATATGGTGGGCGTGGTGGTGTTCTTGATTGTTTTTGCGGTGATTATTTTCTTTGCTCCAGAAGTAGGTGGATATTTCTTGGAGGCAAACAACTTTGTGCCGGCTGATCCGTTGGTGACGCCCGCGCACATTGCGCCCACATGGTACTTCACGCCCTATTATTCAATTTTACGTGCAGTACCGCCGATTGGCATTTCACAATTTCCGGGCGTTGCAGCGATGGGTCTGGCGGTGTTGGCATTTGCCTTCTTGCCATGGCTAGATAGAAGTTCTGTTAAATCCATTCGCTATAAAGGAAATTTATACAAGGGCTGGTTGGCTGCATTTGTGGTAAGTTTTATTGTACTTGGTTATCTCGGTACCGTGCCCGCAAACGTTTGGGGCCAGTTTGGTGATTGGCTAGGCAAGGCAGATATCGCCACCGTAGTAGCACGTGTTTTCACGGTGATCTATTTTGCGTTTTTTATCTTAATGCCTTGGTACACTAAAAAAGATAAAACCAAACCAGTGCCAGAAAGGGTGACGGGGTAATATGATGAAAATACAAATGATTAAAAAGGCGGTTTTCGTATTGGTAATGTTACCGACGCTTGCATTTGCAAACGTGGAAGTGCATTTAGATAAGGCGCCCATCGACCCATCAGACCAGGCGTCATTACAGCGTGGGGCGCGTACATTTATCAACAACTGCTTAAATTGTCACAGTGCGAACTACATGCGTTACAACCGCCTGCAAGATATCGGGCTAACAGAAAAGCAAATCAAAGAAAACTTGCTGTTCACTGCTGAAAAAGTGGGTGACCCCATGACCTCAGCAATGAATAAAAAAGACGCAAAAAAATGGTTTGGGGTAGCGCCGCCTGATTTGTCTGTTGAAGTTCGCGCCCGTGGTGCCGATTGGGTTTATACCTATATGCGCAGTTTCTATCGTGATGAAACGCGCCCTTCAGGATGGAACAACTTGGTGTTTGACAAAGTTGCCATGCCGCATGTGTTATACGAACTGCAAGGTGAGCAAGCACTTAATCATGAAACGCACACGTTAACACTCACAAAGTCAGGCAAATTATCTGTAGAGGAGTACGACGCCTTGGTGGGTGATTTGACAAACTTTATGGCCTATATGGCTGAGCCAGCAAAGCAGCAGCGTAATCGCCTAGGTTGGTTTGTACTGCTATTTTTAGGTGTATTGCTGGTCCTAACAATCAAACTCAAGAAAGCTTACTGGAAGGATATACACTAGCATGATGACTTTATACTCGGGGACAACCGATCCCTACAGCCACCGCTGCCGCATTGTTTTATATGAAAAAGGCATGGACTTTCAAGTCATCGATGTCGACTTGGCAAACAAACCGGAAGATTTGGCTATCATTAATCCTTACAATCAAGTGCCAGTGCTGGTTGAGCGCGATTTAGTGTTGTCTGAAGCCAATATTATCAATGAATACATTGATGAGCGCTTTCCGCATCCACAGTTGATGCCGCCCGACCCAGTCATGCGCGCGCGCGCCAGATTATTTTTGTACAACTTTGAAAAAGAGTTATTCGATCATATCAAGGACATTGAGTCTGACAACGAAGAGCGTGCAGATAAGGCACGTAAGACGATTGCCGATAATTTAACGCAACTTGTGCCGATTTTTTCTAAGCAAAACTATTTACTAGGGGATGACTACTCAATGCTTGACGTAGCAATTACGCCGTTACTGTGGCGCTTGTCGCATTATGGAATTGAGTTGCAAAATCAGGCAGCGCCAATATTGAAATATGCTGAGCGCTTGTTCTCCCGTCCTCTTTATGCAGACGCGATGACGCCTTCAGAAAAGGTGATGCGTAAGTAATAAGCGTAAGTAGTTAATAGTGAATTAAAAGGCCGTGTTTTCGAACTAACCTTTTTCGATGCCCTGTGCGCCTTGTAAATAAAGGCGCTCAGGGCATTAATTTTTTCTCGGCAGATTGCTTATGTAATAAAGACTGATTTTTGACCTCACAAAACAGTAAAACAACGCATTTAAAGGACGGTGAATCAATGACAGCTTTCACATCAACAAAACCTTACATGATTCGCGCTATTCACGAATGGTGCATTGATAACGGCTGTACGCCGCACCTCTTGGTGGCTGTGAATAGTCAAACGCGTGTGCCGCTCGCTTACGTGAAAGCGGGTGAAATTGTGCTGAATTTAAATTATTCAGCAACAAAAGATTTGCATATTGCCAATGATGCCATTACTTTCTCTGCACGGTTTGGTGGTGTTTCGCAAAATTTATTTGTACCGATGAGTGCCGTTCGTGGAATTTTTGCACGAGAAAACGGCCAAGGCATGTTTTTTGAAGTAGAACCCGATTTGCCACCAAATTTAGACGTAAATGATGAAGAAAAAGCCACTTCAACTAAAAAACCTACCTTAACTATCGTAAAGTAGCTTAACTTTTTTAAAAATATCAGTATAATACGCAACTCAAATTAAACGCCGGATTAGCTCAGTTGGTAGAGCAGCGCACTTGTAATGCGAAGGTCGTCAGTTCGATTCCGACATCCGGCACCAAATTCTCGTACGTATACCCTTTTATACATTTGACAGCCAGTCAAATTTTCAGCATAATCGCGGGTTCGGTTTGGAGGGGTGGCCGAGTGGTTAAAGGCGACGGACTGTAAATCCGTTCTCTCAGAGTACGAAGGTTCGAATCCTTCCCCCTCCACCAAAGTATTTAATAGAAGATTGCCCAAGTTTACTTGGTGTTGAAATAGTAGTATGAGCCTAATGGCGTTGTGGTTGTTAAGATGGATACGCGGGTGTAGCTCAGTTGGTAGAGCTTCAGTTTTCCAAACTGAATGTCGCGAGTTCGAGCCTCGTCGCCCGCTCCAAGCATGAGTTTGCAGGGCTGATAATTGCAAGACGCTTAATTGATGCAAAACGCCCATGTGGCTCAGTGGTAGAGCACTCCCTTGGTAAGGGAGAGGTCGCGGGTCCGATTCCCGCCATGGGCACCATGACTTGTTAGGGTTTGTAGTTAAAAGTAGTGATAGGTTAAATTGTGTACAAGTTTTATTAATTTTAATAAAACTTACGGTTAATAAAATATTGTAAAGGAATCAGCAATGGCAAAAGGTAAATTTGAACGGACCAAACCGCACGTCAACGTAGGCACGATTGGCCACGTGGATCATGGTAAGACGACATTAACGGCAGCGATTACTACGGTATTGACCAAAAAATTTGGTGGAGAAGCAAAAGCCTACGACCAAATTGACGCGGCACCGGAAGAAAAAGCGCGTGGCATTACCATCAACACCGCCCACGTAGAATACGAAACAGCAGGTCGCCACTACGCCCACGTAGACTGTCCAGGCCATGCTGACTACGTCAAAAACATGATTACCGGCGCAGCCCAAATGGACGGCGCAATCTTAGTGGTTTCAGCTGCGGACGGCCCAATGCCACAAACCCGTGAGCACATTCTATTGGCCCGTCAAGTAGGCGTACCCTACATCATCGTGTTCTTGAACAAAGCCGACATGGTCGATGACAAAGAACTACTGGAACTCGTGGAAATGGAAGTGCGTGAACTGCTCTCCAAATACGACTTCCCAGGTGACGATACCCCAATCATCACAGGTTCAGCCAAACTTGCCCTAGAAGGCGACCAATCAGAATACGGCGAACCAGCCATCTTCAAACTCGCAGAAGCATTAGACAGCTACATCCCAATGCCAGAGCGTGCCATCGACGGCACATTCCTCATGCCAGTAGAAGACGTATTCTCAATCTCAGGTCGTGGTACTGTAGTAACAGGCCGTATTGAACGTGGCATCGTAAAAGTCGGTGACGAAATTGAAATCGTTGGCATCAAAGACACCCTCAAAACCACCTGTACAGGTGTTGAAATGTTCCGCAAACTGCTCGACCAAGGTCAGGCAGGCGACAACGTAGGTGTATTGCTACGTGGTACCAAACGTGAAGAAGTAGAACGTGGTCAAGTATTGGCTAAAGCCGGTTCAATCAAACCGCACACAAAATTCACCGCCGAAATCTACGTATTAGGTAAAGATGAAGGTGGTCGTCACACCCCATTCTTCCAAGGCTACCGTCCACAATTCTACTTCCGCACCACAGACGTGACTGGCGCAGTAGAATTACCGGCAGGTACTGAGATGGTGATGCCAGGTGACAATGTATCGATCACGGTCACACTGATTGCACCGATTGCGATGGAAGATGGCTTACGCTTCGCGATTCGTGAAGGTGGTCGTACCGTTGGTGCTGGCGTGGTCGCTAAAATCATCGAGTAATTATTGTTAATAAAGCATCAGCCGCGCCTCAACCCGGCGCGGTTTTATGCAGTTTTATGTAGTGAATAGGCCAATAGCTCAATTGGTAGAGTATCGGTCTCCAAAACCGAGGGTTGGGGGTTCGAGACCCTCTTGGCCTGCCAAATTTGTAATAAGCTGTATTACCTGAATGTTCATGGTGGTGCGGTATAGCTGGAAACTTTTAGTTATTTTAAGTCAATTATGGTCAACAAAATTAAGATGTTGGTAGGTTTTTTGCTGGTTGCAGCAGGAATTGCGGCGTTTTATTTGCTGGCAGATAAGCCGGTGATTTTGCGCATCCTTGCCGTATTGGCGGGTCTAGCTGCAGCTGTGGCCGTATTCTGGACCACGCCTGCTGGTCAACGCGCATTTGTATTTATGGGTGAAGCCGTTGGAGAAGCGCGTAAAGTAGTCTGGCCCACAAGAAAAGAAACGATTCAAACAACAATGGTAGTTTTTGTATTGGTTGTGATTATGGCCGCCTTTTTGGCGGTTGTTGATATTGGCTTTGCCTACATGGTGCAGTGGCTAATGGGACGGAGTGCATCATGAGTTTAAAATGGTATGCGGTGCAAGCCTTTTCAGGTTTTGAAAAATCGGTGCAAAAAGCATTGGAAGAGCGCGTTGTGCGCAGTGGCTTGCAAAATCAATTTGGTCAAATTCTTGTACCTATCGAAGAAGTGATTGAGATGAAAGCGGGTCAGAAAAAGATTTCTGAGCGCAAGCTCTATCCAGGCTATGTGCTAGTGCAAATGGATATGAATGATGAAAGCTGGCATTTGGTTAAAAGTACACCAAGAGTGACAGCCTTTATCGGCGGAAGCGCGCAGAGACCAACGCCCATTAAAGATAAAGAAGTCTATATCATCTTGCAGCGCATAGATGATAGTAAAAGTAATCCGACGCAAAAACTTACCTTCGAAAAGGGCGAGTCTGTGCGGATTGTGGATGGCCCCTTTAAAGATTTCTCTGGCAATGTTGAAGATGTTAATTACGAGAAAAGTAAATTACACGTATCTGTGGTTATTTTTGGCCGCTCCACACCAGTGGAGCTAGAGTTTACGCAAATCGAAAAAGAAGTCTAGGCTGGGTAGCTTAAATCAAATCGTTGGTTGTGGTTTTTTTAACGGGGAGCTAATTTAATTTAGCGTTTGTACCCACTTTAGGAGTAAATCGTATGGCAAAGAAAGTTATTGGCTATATCAAGTTGCAGATTCCTGCAGGTAAAGCTAATCCAAGTCCCCCTGTCGGTCCTGCATTGGGTCAACGTGGTCTTAATATCATGGAGTTCTGTAAAGCGTTTAACGCTGCAACCCAGGGCGTAGAGCCGGGCTTGCCGATTCCGGTCGTAATTACTGCATTTGCTGATAAGAGCTTCACGTTTGTAATGAAGTCTCCACCAGCAACTATTTTAATTAAAAAGGCTGCGGGTATCACCAAAGGTTCTCCACGTCCACATACAGACAAAGTTGGTAAAATCACTCGTGCTCAGGCAGAGGAAATTGTTAAAACCAAGCAGGCTGATTTGTCTGCTGCGGATTTGGATGCGGCAGTACGCACTATTGCTGGCAGTGCGCGTAGTATGGGCATTGAAGTGGAGGGTGTATAACATGGCTAAAAGAATTAACGCGTTACGAGCAAAAGTAGACCGTAATAAGTTGTATCCGGTGATTGAAGGTTTGTCTTTGGTAAAAGACAATGCAACTGCAAAATTCAATGAGTCAATCGATGCGGTGGTCAACCTTGGGATTGATGCACGTAAATCAGATCAGTTGGTTCGCGGCGCAATCGTATTGCCAAATGGTACTGGTAAAACAACGCGTGTAGCCGTGTTTGCGCAAGGTGCGCAGGCTGAGGCGGCTAAAGCGGCTGGTGCTGACATTGTTGGTTTTGAAGATTTAGCTGAGCAAGTTAAAGCTGGTGTGATGGATTTTGATGTTGTGATTGCGACACCAGATGCAATGCGTATTGTGGGTGCTCTGGGTCAAGTGCTAGGTCCACGCGGTTTAATGCCAAATCCAAAAGTCGGTACAGTAACACCAGACGCAGCAACAGCGGTTAAGAACGCGAAGGCAGGTCAAGTGCAGTATCGTACAGATAAAGGCGGAATCGTGCACTGCACTATCGGTCGCGCTTCATTCACAGTTGAACAATTGCAAGGTAATTTGCTTGCATTAGTCGATGCGCTCAATAAAGCAAAGCCGGCAGCTTCTAAAGGGGTGTACCTTAAGAAGTTGTCAGTTTCAAGCACCATGGGTGCAGGTGTGCGTGTTGATCAAGCAAGCTTGATTGCACAATAATAAAGAAATGATGGGCAAGCCGGGTATTGGCTTGCTAACAAAGGGCTTTGGGCTTGCTGCCGTATTTCTGCTAATCATGCAAAATGCAGTAGTTAGGTTATCAAAGACCGTAGGTGTTCGAAAGAACTTAATGAAAGTTTGAGTTAGGTGGGTGAAAAAGTGAATGTTACTTGGACCTCTGTCTTATTCGTGCTAAATCCTACGCAGATGGCGCATCCCTAAACTAAGAAGAATAACTCCTAGTGAATGGTCGCCGTAAAATGGCTTTTAATTCTTAATTGAGAGCAGATTCTGTTTTAGTAATAAGGCAGAGATTTTAACGGAAGGAGAAAAGACTTTGAGTCTAAATCTAACAGAGAAAAAAGCGGTCGTTGCAGAAGTAAGTGCGCAAGTTGCCCTTGCTCAGGCAATCGTGCTTGCAGAGTATCGTGGGATTGCCGTGTCAGACTTGACAGTGCTACGTGCGGAAGCGCGGAAATCGGGCGTGTACTTACGTGTGCTAAAAAACACGTTGGTACGTCGTGCTGTTGAAGGTACACCATTCTCGGCGCTGGCAGCCGATATGGTTGGCCCATTGGTATTTGGTATTTCAACCGATCCGGTGGCAGCAGCAAAAGTGCTCAATAGTTTTGCTAAAACTAACGACAAACTAGTGATTAAAGCGGGTGCGATTCCGAATCAAGTATTAGATGTTGCAGGTGTACAAGCCTTAGCATCAACACTGAGCCGTGAAGAATTGCTTGCTAAGTTCGCACGTACGCTCAATGAAGTGCCTACTAAATTCGCGCGTGCGATTGCGGCTATTCGTGACGCTAAAGCAGCTTAAATCTCAACACTATACATATTATTTTAAAGGACTATTCAAATGGCAATTTCAAATGCAGATATTTTAGAAGCAATTGGTTCAAGAACAGTATTGGAGTTAACTGAACTGATTAAAGAAATCGAAGAAAAATTTGGCGTATCAGCGGCAGCAGTTGCTGTTGCTGCAGCAGGTGGTGCGGCTCCAGCGGCCGCAGCGGCAGAGCAAACAGAGTTTAATGTGGTTCTCTTAAGCGCTGGTGAGCAAAAAGTTAGTGTGATTAAAGCTGTGCGCGAACTAACCGCTTTAGGCCTGAAAGAAGCTAAAGATTTAGTAGACGGCGCACCTAAAGTGATTAAAGAAGGTGTAAGTAAAGCTGATGCAGATGCTGCATTGAAGAAATTGATTGAAGCTGGTGCAACTGGCGAAATCAAGTAATTCATATCAGAATATGTGAATTAGGCTGACGGGAAACCGTCAGCCTTCGCCGTTTGTAACGGCGTAAAGTTGTAATCGTTTTAAGATGTTTAAGTCAATTTTAACAAATGAAGTTAGAAATAAAAGTGCTTTTAATCTTTTGCTGAGATTTATTTTAAGTATTTTAATTTCTGCCCTCAAACTTTAGGAGATGCAATGAGCTATTCCTTTACCGAAAAAAAACGCCTTCGTAAAAGTTTTGCCAAACGCGAAAGTGTACAAGAAATCCCTTACTTACTAGCAATGCAACTGGAATCTTACAAAGCTTTCTTACAAGCTGATGTTCCTGCAGACAAGCGTACTGAAGATGGTTTGCAGTCAACTTTTAGTTCCATTTTTCCAATCGTTAGCCATTCCGGCAATGCGCGATTAGACTATGTGAGCTATCAATTAGGTGCCGAGCCTTTTGATGTAAAAGAGTGTCAACAACGTGGCTTGACTTACGCAGCACCATTGCGCGTAAAAGTACGTTTAACCATTATGGACAAAGAGGCCTCTAAGCCGACTGTTAAAGAAGTAAAAGAACAAGAAGTCTATATGGGCGAGCTGCCCTTGATGACAGAGAACGGCTCGTTTGTAATTAACGGTACCGAGCGTGTCATTGTTTCACAATTACACCGTAGCCCTGGCGTATTCTTCGAACATGACCGTGGTAAAACGCACAGCTCAGGCAAATTGCTGTTCTCAGCACGCATTATTCCTTATCGTGGATCATGGTTGGATTTTGAGTTTGATCCAAAAGATTACTTATATTTCCGTATCGATCGTCGTCGCAAGATGCCGGTCACTACGTTGCTTAAGGCGCTAGGATACACACCTGAACAAATTATCAATACTTTCTTTGACTTTGATACCTTTAATATCGGTACTAAGGGCATTGAATTTACCTTGGTGCCAGATCGTCTGCGTGGCGAGGTTGCCAAGTTCGATATTGTAGCTAAGGATGGCACCGTTTTGGTTGCCAAAGATAAGCGTATTACCGTTAAGCATATCCGTGAAATGGAAAAAGCTGGCGTAAGTAAAATTGCTGTTCCACAAGATTTTATTTTAGGACGTGCTATCGCAAACAATATTGTGGATAAAGAAACAGGTGAAATTGTTGCGAACGCCAATGATGAGATTACTGAATCATTATTAGAAAAATTAATTGATGCAAAAGTGAGTGAAATTAATACGCTATATTCTAATGATTTAGATCACGGTGACTACATCTCTCAAACGCTTCGCATTGATGATATTCCTGACCAGTACAGTGCAAGAGTCGCAATTTACCGCATGATGCGGCCAGGTGAGCCACCAACAGAAGAGTCTGTAGAAGCGCTATTCCAAGGTTTATTTTTTAACGAAGATCGTTATGACCTGTCACGCGTAGGTCGAATGAAATTTAACCGTAGAGCATTTCCGGTTAAGGCAGAAGAGCGTCAGTCTAATTGGATGCGTCGGTTCTATGAATCAATTGGTCCACGTGGCGCGGAGGGCTCAAACATACTCTCAAATGAAGATATACTTGCGGTGATTGGTGTATTACTTGAGTTGCGCAATGGGCGCGGTGAAATTGATGATATTGATCACCTTGGTAACCGTCGTATCCGTTCAGTGGGTGAGTTGGCAGAAAATCAATTCCGTACAGGCTTGGTACGTGTAGAACGTGCTGTAAAAGAGCGTTTGTCTCAAGCAGAATCAGATAACCTGATGCCCCATGATTTGATTAACGCTAAGCCAGTATCTAGTGCGATTCGTGAGTTCTTTGGTTCTAGCCAATTATCACAATTTATGGATCAAACAAACCCGCTGTCTGAAATTACCCATAAGCGCCGTATTTCAGCGTTGGGTCCTGGTGGCCTCACACGCGAGAGAGCTGGTTTTGAGGTACGTGACGTTCATTCAACACATTATGGTCGCGTATGTCCTATTGAAACGCCAGAAGGCCCAAACATCGGCTTGATTAACTCATTGGCACTCTATGCGCGTACCAATGAATATGGTTTCTTAGAAACACCATATCGTCGTGTAGAAGGTAACAAAGTCTCAGATACGATCGATTATCTGTCTGCAATCGAAGAAAGTCAGTACATGATTGCACAGGCGAATACTGAGCTTGATAAAAAGAACACATTTACTGATGACCTAATTTCATCTCGTTATCACAACGAGTTCACCATGACGCAGCCAGAACGCGTTCAGTATATGGATGTGGCGCCAGGTCAAATTGTTTCAGTGGCAGCATCGCTGATTCCATTCTTGGAGCATGATGACGCGAACCGTGCATTGATGGGCGCTAACATGCAACGTCAGGCAGTACCGTGCCTACGCGCAGAAAAAGCAGTAGTAGGAACGGGTATTGAGCGTACCGTGGCCGTCGACTCAGGCACTACTGTTCAGGCACGTCGTGGCGGTGTTGTCGATTACGTTGACTCTGGCCGTATTGTTGTGCGTGTAAATGACGACGAAGCCAAAGATGGAGAGGTTGGTGTAGATATTTACAACTTAACTAAATATACGCGTTCAAACCAAAACACAAATATCAACCAGCGGCCATTAGTGAAGGTGGGTGACCAGCTAGCACGGGGTGATGTGATTGCTGATGGCGCATCCACTGATATGGGTGAGTTGGCGCTTGGCCAAAATATGCTGGTGGCTTTTATGCCATGGAATGGCTATAACTACGAAGACTCAATTCTTATATCAGAAAGAGTTGTCGCAGATGATCGCTATACCTCAATTCATATTGAAGAGTTAACCGTAGTGGCTAGAGACACCAAACTCGGCCCTGAAGAAATCACGCAAGATATTTCCAATTTGAGCGAGCGTATGCTAAGCCGATTAGATGAAGTTGGTATTATCTATATTGGTGCAGAAGTAGAGGCGGGGGATGTTCTGGTAGGTAAAGTGACGCCAAAAGGCGAAACACAATTAACTCCAGAAGAGAAACTGCTAAGAGCAATTTTTGGTGAAAAAGCATCTGATGTAAAAGACACGTCATTGCGCGTACCTTCCGGAATGAGTGGCACTGTGATTGATGTTCAGGTATTTACCCGTGAAGGTCTTGAGCGTGATTCGCGTGCGCAGCAAATTATTGATGATCAGTTGGCGCATTATAAAACTGATCTTGCTGACCAGATGCGTATCGTCGAAGATGATGCTTTTGGCCGTATCCGTCGATTGATTGAAGGTAAAGTTGCTGCTGGTGGGCCAAATAAATTGAAAAAGGGCGATACGGTAACCGCTGAGTACTTGGCGTCTGTAGGTCGCTATGACTGGTTTGACATTCGTTTAAGTGATGAAGAAGCAGCACGTCAATTAGAGCAATTAAAGGATAGCTTGGCGCAAGCACGCGTAAACTTTGACAGCAAGTTCGAAGAGAAGAAACGTAAATTGACGCAAGGCGATGAATTGCCAGCGGGTGTACAAAAAATGGTTAAAGTTTACTTGGCGGTTAAACGTCGTATTCAACCAGGCGATAAAATGGCCGGTCGTCACGGTAACAAGGGTGTGATTTCAAAAATCTGTCCAGTAGAAGACATGCCACATATGGCAGATGGTACACCAATGGACATCGTGCTGAACCCACTAGGCGTTCCTTCACGTATGAACATCGGTCAGATTTTAGAGGTTCACTTGGGTTGGGCAGCTAAAGGTCTCGGTTTGCGCATTGATGAAATGTTACGTGAAGAAGCTAAAGTCACTGAAATCCGTAAATTCCTTGAGCAAATCTACAACGACAGCACAGGTAAAAAAGAGGATATCAAATCATTCAGTGATACTGAAGTGTTGGAACTCGCACGCAACTTAACGAATGGCGTGCCATTTGCAACGCCAGTTTTTGATGGTGCCGCAGAATCTGACATTAAAGCAATGCTTGATTTGGCTTACCCAGACGATGCAGCGCGTACTAAACAGTTGCAATTCCATGCGGGTAAAACACAGGTCACATTATTTGATGGTCGTACAGGTGATGCATTTGAGCGCCCAGTGACTGTTGGTTATATGCACGTATTGAAATTGCATCACTTGGTTGATGACAAAATGCATGCACGTTCAACTGGTCCTTACTCACTCGTGACACAACAGCCTTTGGGCGGTAAAGCGCAATTCGGTGGTCAGCGCTTCGGTGAGATGGAGGTTTGGGCGCTTGAGGCTTATGGTGCTTCATATACCTTGCAAGAAATGTTGACAGTGAAGTCTGATGACGTCACTGGCCGTACAAAAGTATATGAAAACATTGTTAAAGGCGAACACAAAATTGATGCAGGTATGCCGGAATCATTTAACGTGTTAGTGAAAGAAATTCGTTCACTCGCTATCGACATTGACCTAGACAGAAACTAAGGAGAGATACAGATGAAAGCTCTATTAGACTTATTTAAACAGGTAACGCAAGAAGAAGAGTTCGATGCAATTAAGATTGCGCTCGCTTCACCTGAAAAAATCCGTTCATGGTCATATGGCGAAGTTAAAAAGCCAGAAACGATCAACTACCGTACCTTCAAACCTGAGCGTGATGGTTTGTTCTGTGCAAAAATCTTTGGCCCAATAAAAGATTACGAGTGCCTATGCGGTAAATACAAACGCTTAAAACATCGTGGTGTGATCTGCGAAAAATGTGGCGTTGAAGTGACTTTATCTAAAGTACGTCGTGAACGTATGGGTCATATTGACCTAGCTTCACCAGTTGCGCACATTTGGTTCTTGAAATCACTACCAAGCCGTTTGGGTATGGTATTAGATATCGCTTTACGAGATATTGAACGCGTGTTGTATTTTGAAGCATTTATCGTGGTTGACCCAGGTATGACGCCTCTTACACGAGGCCAGTTATTGACTGAGGACGATTATCTTGCGAAAGTTGAAGAGTACGGCGACGAATTTAATGCCGTGATGGGCGCTGAAGCGGTGCGTGAATTATTGCGTACGATGGATATTGAGCGCGAAGTAAGCACATTGCGTACGGATTTAGCCGCAACTGGTTCAGAAGCAAAAATCAAGAAAATTGCAAAGCGCTTAAAAGTGTTAGAAGCGTTCCAGAAATCAGGTATTAAACCTGAGTGGATGATTTTAGAAATCTTGCCAGTATTGCCGCCAGAATTACGTCCATTGGTGCCATTGGATGGCGGTCGCTTTGCTACATCAGATTTGAACGATTTGTACCGTCGCGTCATTAACCGTAACAACCGTTTAAAACGTCTGTTAGAGTTAAAAGCACCTGAAATTATCGTGCGTAACGAAAAACGCATGTTGCAAGAAGCGGTAGACTCGCTATTGGATAATGGTCGTCGCGGTAAAGTGATGACGGGCGCTAACAAGCGTCCATTGAAATCACTCGCTGACATGATTAAAGGTAAAGGCGGCCGTTTCCGTCAAAACTTGTTGGGTAAACGTGTGGATTACTCAGGTCGTTCAGTGATTGTGGTTGGTCCGCAACTGAAATTGCACCAATGCGGCCTACCTAAGAAAATGGCTTTGGAATTATTCAAACCATTCATTTTCCATAAACTGGAAGTGTTAGGTATTGCCACAACCATTAAAGCAGCAAAGAAAAAGGTTGAAGAAGAAGGACCAGAAGTTTGGGATATTCTCGAGGATGTTATCCGCGAGCATCCAGTACTACTGAACCGTGCGCCTACATTGCACCGTTTAGGCATTCAAGCATTTGAGCCTATTCTGATTGAAGGTAAAGCCATTCAGCTACATCCGCTCGTTTGTGCGGCATTCAACGCCGACTTTGACGGTGACCAAATGGCGGTTCACGTCCCATTAAGCTTAGAAGCGCAGATGGAAGCGCGTACATTAATGCTGGCTTCAAACAATGTACTATCTCCAGCGAATGGTGAGCCGATTATCGTGCCTTCACAGGATATCGTATTGGGCTTGTATTACATGACCCGTGACAAAGTCGCCGCACGTGGCGAGGGTATGCGATTT